>Ga0164315_10001459_pt1 | contig 17800 bp, 7 predicted proteins | sample GuaBasSedimGuay6_FD_113737 | JGI IMG/M metagenome (GOLD analysis project Ga0164315, IMG submission 113737) | Subseafloor sediment microbial communities from Guaymas Basin, Gulf of California, Mexico - Guay6, Core 4569-2, 0-3 cm | ecosystem: Environmental > Aquatic > Marine > Hydrothermal vents >...
ATTTATAAATAGTTTTATCGCGCATAATTGTGTCGGTGATTCTTTCAATATCGCAGGGAGTGGCATCTTTTATTCCGCCTGACTCGCCATGACTTGCTGCGAGAAATGAATTATCTTCAAAAATAACTTTTACAAGAAGAAATAATGTAGAGAGAAGACATAGAATAGTTCCTAAAACAAAAATTAGCAGACCAGGCTTCGTCAACGGAGGAAAGGCCAGAGATAACAGGGCCACAACAGCACCGACCTTAAGAAGTTTCCGGGCAAGAGACCAGAGTAAATGCCAACGACACCCCAAGTATATTATGTAGTAGAAGGCCATAAACAATACAGGTACAAGGACTGTAAAAGGAGATCTTTCCAGATCAGGGATTCTCTTGATCCATGATACATAGTCAGGAGGCAAGGCTGATGCTCTCTTGATAATTTCCTTATCCTTCACGCCATAGGCAAGTAGTTGCTCTCTTGGAGGCGTTGAAAGATTTGCAGGATGTGGAGGTTGTATCCCACCATGGTACAAACAAAAAATGCCATAATCAGGTAGGGAAATAAACTCGCAAAGCCTTGAACTCCCGTTCCCAGGATCTCTTGGAATGGTTTTGAGATAATTCTCTTTTATAAGTTTTTTGAAGCAATCATCATCTGTAAGTTTTATATCCTCTCGTTTCTCCCAAGCGTACATTTCAATTGCCCCGGATATTTGCTTCTGATTTCGAAAACACTGTCTTTGTCGTCTTCCACCTGCTCCACTGGCAGTAGGTGTTCCCCAGACAAAATTCAAAGGAAAAAGCATTACTGCTACGACCATTATAAATCTGTATAGATTCTGTCCCACTAATGTCTCCTGTTACTTTAGATGTCTATTGCATCCTGTTAAAGACTTATAAAGCCTTAATGCCTACAGAAAATGTCTGAGTCTGACTTGTTACAAAGCTATAAGACGTGAAAAAGTAACCTTGGTTGAAAAAAAGGTATAGTAATACAATATACTCTTTCTATCATGTTACAATAAAGAACTATGCAATTAAGTGAAGAGCAAATATATAGACTGGTAAGAAGCAATCGCCTTGAAAAAGGCCGGTTTTTCGTTGATGGTAAAGCAACAAAGCCATCTAAAACTCTTACTGAATTTGGTCTTGTCACGGTCAGAGGCAGAACACATAAATTAAATGATGACTTTCTTCATATTATTCATGACATTAATTTTCAAGGTGAAACCTATGCACTTTTAGCCGTATATGATGGAGTGTCTTTAGGAATGAATCGCCTAAAACAAGGTGCAAAGGCCAGCAAAACTGCAGCAGCTGCTGTAAATGAATACTTCCGTACATTTTCCTCCCTTTGCAAAAGCCCACGGGAACTGGTTCATTCAGCCCTTGATTATGCAAATCATGCTCTTGAACATCAGACAAATGCAACAACTGTTGTACTGGCATTTATTAATGAAAATACCGGTGCCTGCTATACCGGTGCTGCCGGTGACAGCTTTATTTTCCTTCTTAGAGGAAATGAGCTGCAGCAAATAAACAAAACTCATAACCATCCAAAACAAAGACATATCATTACCAGAAAACTAGGCCCCGATTCCAGGGGAGTAATAAAAAAAGAAAGAGGAGATATCTCATCATTCTTTCTTCAACAAGATGATCTACTTGTACTTGCCACTGACGGGATTGAAACTGTATCTCACCAGCAAATTCTTGATTCTTCTCTCAAAACAGACAGCATTCAAAACTTCACTGAAAAGCTTGTTCAACTTGGTGAACCCAAGGGTGATGATAGAACAGTAATTGCCGTAAGATTCTAGTAATAAACCAGAGTTATCGTAAATGTTCGTCTGCACGAAAAATCTCTTTCATATTTCTTCCCGAACCACTCACCACTTAGCGAGGCTAAGAATTGGGGTAGATGTTCGTCTGCACGAAACAAATCTCTTTCATATTTCTTCCCGAACCACTCACCACTTAGCGAGGCTGAGAATTGGGGTAGATGTTCGTCTGCACGAAATAAATCTCGAAAGCTGTACTGACTGGTACAGCGTCGAGATTTTTTGAGATAAGACGGACAGATGCCTCAATTATCAGCCTCGCCTCATTCACTAATAGCGAGTCTGATACGTGGGGATCTACCTTGCGAATCAGGATTGGTAATAATAACCTGTCTAAATCGGGGCAACAACTCACCTATAGTTTCCAGATACATCTGTCGCTTATATAATCCGGGGTTTTTCCTGTATTCAGCATAGAGATTATCAAATCTATCAGTCTCGCCTATTGCCTTGCTGACCTTCTGCTTATACTCACCATTAGCCTGTTCTACCTTTTTTCGGGCAAGACTTTTAGCTCTAAATAATAAGCTCGATGTTCTTGATTCAGCATTATGTCGCTTCGTATTTTTCTCCATTTGAGCATTAACAACTTCTTTAAAGTTTGGCAATACAGACCTTGGAGGAGTAATCTCACGAACTTCCATTCCCCTTATATGAAGACCTAGTTTAAGTTTATCAAAAATCTTCTGCCCTTTTTCTGAAATAGATTTCTGTAATGCAACCCGGCCTATTGTAAGCAAATCATTTACAGGAGTAGCAGCTGCCGTCTCGACAAGTACTGAAGCTAAAACATCGTGGGCAATTACATCGGCTGAACTACTGGAAAATAAGTATAGCGATGGATCAGTAATTGTCACCTGAACAAAGATATGGATTTGTATGAGATTTTTATCTCCAGTCATAAGATGCGGTTCTTTGGAAGCAGGCAAAGGATTCATATCATCAGGATAAAACAACCCCAATTTAATGGTTCTTACCTCATTTAAGGGAACCTTTATTATCTTATCTACAGGCCAGGGAAAAACAAAATGCATTCCAGGAGTTAATTGCTTTTGTACAATTTTTCCAAAACGAAGCAACACCCCTGATTCATTTGCTCTAATAGTAACAACACCACTAAACAAATAGGTCACCAAAAGCACAATACAAATAACAAAGACAAAAATTTTCGTAGCCTTATATGCTTTATGAGCTTCTGATGAGAATGCTAAAGCCATTTTAATACCCACTTATTTGAGGTTGAGGAGAAACCATTTTAAATTTAGAGGGATACTCCTTTTCTGTAACATTTTTACTCTCAACCTGATTCTTTGAAGCTGTAGCAGACTGGTCATTCACTTTTGGAGAAAACTGGCTATTATGAGACTGGTGACTCTTAGCAAAAAACTGAGAAAACATAGGTGATGATGATGACACAAGAAGATAAGAATTGGAGCCTAATACCTTTTTGTAGATTTCCATAGATTTAAGAAAGTCAAAAAAAGCTATATCTTTATTATAGGATTCAGCATAAATTTTAGCTGCCTTTGCATCAGCACGTCCTTTGATAATTTCAGCTTCCTTATAAGCCTCAGCTAAAATCTCAGCCTTTTCCCTTTCCGCCTTTGCCTGAATTCCAGAGGCGATCTCTTCACCTTCAGCACGATATCTTGCAGCATCACGACTTCTTTCGGCTTTCATCCTGTCAAATACAGCCCGGGCATTTTCAGCAGGAAGAGACAATTGACGAATACCAATCTTTTTAATCTCAATACCAAAAAGATCAAGGGCACGAAGAGAGCTAATTGCAGTCAATTTATCTTCAAAATCGGGAAGAGAACTACCACCTTCTTCTAAAGTGATAAGATTAGACAATTCAAAATTACCTAAAATTGCACCCATTTCCGAGTTTACAATATCGCCTAATCGTTCATGTCCATTCTTTATTGAACCAAGAGACTGAAGAAACTTGAGAGGATTTTGTATTTGCCAGCAGCAATAAGCCTGCAACAAAACACTTTTCTTGTCAGCCGTAAGTTGCTGTATAACCTTTGTGTTGAAAACCTGCAGCCTTTTATCCAGTCTGTTAACAGTTTGAATTGGCGATGGAAGCTTTATCTGTAACCCCGGGATTTTAACTGTCTTAACAGGATCTCCAAATTGAGTAACAATAACAATATCTGTAGGAGCAACTGTATAAAGACAAAGATATCCAAATAAGGCTAAAACAACAACTGATACAACTGAAATTAAAATAAGGCGCACAATACCTCACCTCTGCAATTTAATGTAACCGACATATTCACAATCTTCATACATAATTTCTTCCTTGATATTTTATTTAACTTAGCGTCCATAATCCTTAACGGCCACAATTCCTGGCAGTCACAATCTTTAACGACCATAATCATTATAATCCTCTGCAATAGCCAGACCTGAAGATCCAGAAGGAACCATAATAACCGCAGGAGGTTCACAATTATCACCAACAAGAACTTTGACAGGTCGTTTCAATACTGAACTTTGCAGCTCAAAGAAAAGTTGTTTCATTATTACTTCCCTTGTTTGATTTGTCTCAGGCCGCTTTAACAAGAATCTCTGCCCCTTGCCATAAGCCTTACCTGTAATTGCCACACCGTAAGAATCTGCTTCTGCTTTTCTACGCTTTCCTTCTGCACGAGCCAGTGGAATTAAACGATTTCTAATAGCCTCTGCCTGATTAATTATTGATTCTTTTTCCTCTTCAGCACTGATTACTGCCTCAAATTTAGGAGCAACAGATACAGGAGGATGAATATCTTTAAAAGCTACGAGATCAACTGAAATACCAAGCCCCAGGGTATCTGTTGCTTTCTGCATTCTCTCTTTTAAGGTCTTTGCCCGCATATGACGATTATGAATTGCCATCTCAAAAAATTCAAGTTCAGAAAGCATTTTTATAATCTCACTGTTTGCAATACCTTCAAGCATCTGCTTTGCACCATTAGAAGCCATGTAGTATTTTAAAAGATCATTTATATGGTACTCAACTGTTAAAAAGACTGTAATAAACTGAGAATCACCAGTAAGCATTTCATACTCAACCTCGTGATGGCGTTCTGTCCATAAAATTTTATCGCCCTTACCTTCGCCCTCAAAACCTACATAAATTACCTGAGCTTTTTTAACAGGAACCTTAATTACTTTATCAAAAGGCCATGGATACTTTATGCATAAACCTGGAGGAAGTGTTCCTCGCTTGGTCCATCCTTTGACTATTTTTCCTGTTTGATCACCCTTTACAAGCTTTCCACAACGAAACAACAAACCCTCTTCATCAACCGCAACAACAGTAAAACAAGTCAAAAGATAAATACAAAAACAAATTATCAGAAATATTTTACTGCCATAAGCGTTAAGCCTTCTATAAACAGAAGTATCTACCAAATCAATACCTGTTTTCCTGTTAAGCCAGGCCAGAAAATTCTCAACAGACCATTTTCCTGACAGTATTCCGGCAACAATGTGCTTTCTTTTAACATAGGAAAACTCACTCTTTTGACTTGACCTGCTGACAGCAAACCACAAAACATTGCCAAGAATCTCAAGAGACTGAAAAAATATAAGAAGACCAATAATTAAAGCTGCGTAAATATCAACATTCCAGCCAAGAGCATTTGAAAACAAAGATAGAGAAACAAGTAAAGCCCCGAGCATATCGACATTTGAATGATGACCATCGGCAATTAATGCCATTGAATTTGTAGACTCTCCAACAGCAATTTCAAATCTCGACAAAAAATAAGAACCTGCAGATGCTATCAACAATAATACGCCGGCTAAAACAGATGACTCAATGGTTTCTTTGGTTCCACCCCATGCTTTCTGGAATATATTGACCGACACAACCAAAAGAATAAACCCTATAAACAAAGATATAATCATCTGAAACAAAGGAGATTGTGTTTGAGGTGATTTCTCTGCTTTTTCAGCACCAAGCCTATCTGTCCGAACAGCAATAAATACAAGGATTGATGTAATAATATCTGACAGAGAATGAAACGCTTCGGCCATTACAGCAAGACTGCCAGTTAAGGAAGCCATTAAAAATTTTAAGACGGTGGATAATGAATTGATTACAACAGCATACAAGGCAGCTTTTTCTGGCTGTTTTCCCTTTGTCTGTTCAGACTGTTCACCTTCTGATGCTTTAATATTATGATCTTTATCTTTAGAACTACTGTCAGCCATTCCTGTAACCTCAAAACCTTTCGATTCAAGACGACATTATTACCTGAGTATTGCTTCTTTAGAACCTGCTGAAAATTGAAACATACCCATAAATGATTGTAACATAGAAAAACACTGACTTGCATATATGCTATTGTGTACCATCACATAAATAAAACAATAAATTTACCCAACGAAATATAATGATACTTAACGAATAATAAACAGATTCTATAAAGAATAAATATATTCCATTTAAAACAAAATAAAGCGGAGGAAAACTGTGCTCATAGAAAAGCGAAAACTAGTTGATAATTTTATGGCTTTAGTTACCATTGACAGTGAATCAGGATATGAGCAGGAAGTTTCAGAATTCGTAATTGAACAACTTAAAGAACTGGGACTAAAAGTTAAAACAGACGACGCTCATACTTTTTTCGATGGCGAAGCAGGAAACATCATAGCCACCCTTCCTGGAAATAAGAAAAAAAATAAAGACAAATTCTTTTCTGAAACTCTCATACTAAATGCTCATCTTGATACAGTTTCTCCAGGAAAGAATATAAGACCTAAACTAAAGGATGGAGTAATCAAAAGTTCCGGTTCTACAATACTCGGTGCAGATGACAAGGCAGGCGTTGCCATAATACTTCATATTCTTGAAGTTATAAAAAAGCATGAACTGCCCCACCCTCCAATTGAGGTTATATTTACAGTATCAGAGGAAGACTCCCTCCTTGGCAGTCGATTTCTGGATTACAAAATGGTTAAAGGTAAAAAAGCAATATCTCTTGACGGTGGAAAACTAGGATCATTAACTATATCTGCACCATTTAAAGCCCAAATAGATGCTGAAATTCATGGCAAATCAGGGCACGCCAAAGCTCCGGAAAAAGGAATCAATGCCATTGAAGTTGCTGCCTGGGCGGTAAACAAAATGAAACTTGGAAAAATAGATAACGAAACAACAGCAAACATTTCAACATTCACCTCTGAATTTCCTATCAACATCATTCCTGACAATGTTTTTCTACAAATTGAGGTAAGAAGCCGAAGTGAAAAAAAACTTAATTCTCATCTTCAACATCTTAACCGCAAACTTGCCGAAGCCTGCGGCTCTTTCGTTTGTAAACTTGAATCAGGCGAAGAAACCAAGGCAATTCTGTCTGCCAATACAAGTCACGATTACGATGGTTTTGCTCTTGAAGAAGATGACCCGTTTGTGAAATACCTGATTGAAGCAACAGAGTTTCTTGATGTAGACACTGAAGTTGTTGATGGTCTTGGTGGATCTGATGCCAACAATTTTTCAAAAGAAGGAATTAAAACCGTTATAATGGGTGTAGGAATGAAAAATGCCCACACCCTTGAAGAGTCACTTAATACCTACGACCTTAATAAAGCAGCCAGAATACTACTAAAAATGGTTACACAGCGATAAAACAATTTAGTCTGGAAAAAATAAATAAGACCGGCCTCACTACAAAATATTCAGAGTAAATGAGACCGGCTTCAATACTAAAAAATTCTTAGAAATTCAATAGCTTATGTCCTCTTGCAGGAACAGCAAGTTTCTTGGAAGGCATTTTCTTCAGAATACCATTAGGTGCAAACCTTTTAGAAACAACATTAATATTTAATGGACGAGCACCACTATTATTAATCATCAGGCTTTTTCCCGCAGGGTTCATACCAAGTTTGAGTAGTTTTTTGGGAAGTTGTCCTTTAGGAGTAAGATTAAAAACCTTTTCTGAACGATCTCTTCCTGTTCTAATAACTTTGAGTAACCTTGGATTCATAAAACTGGGATCAACTATATCCATAGTATGATTTGGTTTAAGGATATTAGACAAAGCAAAACTACCTCTTTTAGCATTAACCACATTAACAGAACCTTGTGCAAAAGATCGAATTACAACTCCTTTAGAAGAAGCAAAATCAACAGTCAGCTTTTTTCCCTTTGAATGATTAAAAATGTACATAGGAAGTTCTGTAACCCTGCTACTTTTTCTCTTCTTTTTATATCCAGACATAGGATAAAAGATCATTGAATTTGGAATTTTCGATCTTTTGTTCATATTCATCTTTCCATTAGGTAGCATAAGTGTTCTTCCTCTTTCATCACGAATCTGCTTAATTGCACCTTTTTTACTACAGGTAATGATTGTTGTTCCTGCAGAGAGGGAACCCATATCTCCAGTTGCATTTGCAGGAAGATGCGGATCGGCTGGATTCATCTCGTTAAAAGTAAAGGCAATCATTTTGTCATAACCACCGTAAGTAAAAGACTTATTGTTTTTGTTTACAGTCGCAACAGAGTTTTCATCATCAGAAACATTTGTTCTGTAAGGTCTATTATTATCCCAGGTATAAATTTTTTGAGTATTTCCCTGAGTTACTGTTTTATATGCAACGACAGCATGTCCGCCGCCGCCTGTTCTCCACATACCAAGCATCGGCTGATTACCTGAATTATGAGTTGCAATTTTCGTTTTTATGAAATTATATGCCTCCTGATGATCCTGATTGTTATATCTATCATTAATTAAAGCAGCAGCCTGAGCAGATTTTTGCCCCCCTTGATCCCATCTGATACTGTCGGCAACTTCACTAGTTTTGCTATAATCCCAAATCCTTGACTCTTGATGATTTGCCCACCAGTTACTGTGATTACCCCGCCAATCCCGTCGTCTGGCTCTTATAGAACGCATGCTCATTCCATAACAGTCACCACCAGCCCCAACTTTTTTATAACTACTGTTGTACCACTCTTCTGCTGCAGGCCTTCTACTTCCATTGGCAAATTCAACTTCGTTGGCACCAAAATAATTTTTAAATATAGACCATCCTATGTTTGCTGTACCAAAGTTAGCAAAAGCAAAACCATTGTTGCCACGATACCCCCTTGGAGGTACGACCTGTACTGTAGCAGAAGCACTGGATTTATTAGATTTAGTGTCTTTAACATAAAGTTTCATATTACCTAGAGATTGGTTGCCAGGGGCCCTAAAAAGGAGAACCTCCCAAATATAATGAGTTTCAAGAAGAGTATCCTGTGCTGTATCCCGATAAACTTTACAATGACTATTAAAAAGTTTCCCGGTAATAAGACCATACTTCCCAGGATTGACTTCATCACTTACAGTACTAATCATTGGTGGTAATTTAAACTGTGGAATATCGGTAACTCTGATTAAATGTTTTCTCTTAATGGTCATAATAAGAGATTGCTGTGTTTCTGCCGGCAATTTCTTAAATCTGGCATCAAAGGTAGCTCTTTCCCTCGAACCAGTTTTTATTTTACTTGTTATATTCTTATATTTACTGTAATTTTGTGCTTTTGAAGCACTGGGACGCATAACAAGACTTTTCGCAGCAACAGAATTTCCTTTAATAGGATACTTTGCATTATATTTGGAGGCTCCTTGAACGTAACCTCCACCACCTAAAAGACTGAAAACCAACAAAAAACCTAAAACTTTTCCATTCATGATGAAACCCCTCGTTTCCCCTCTGATAGTTGTTCAAAACTATACTGCAAGTGTAAAACACCGATGTTTAGATAATTACAAATTACCTTGAAAATATTCATTTCACTGACAGAATCGATAAACCAAACAAACCATTCGTAGGTTTAATCAACTATCTACAATACGTAATGTATATGTTATTACTTTAGTATAGGTTTCTATGAAATAGATACTTTTTTATAAATAAGGAAAGCCTTACGATCATTTAAAAAGAATGAAGGTTACAAAAATCTCAGAAACCGCTAAAATTTCATACCGGCCCTGAAGAACCATCCTCTATCCTTAAAATCAAGATTCGTCAAATTATCACTAAAGTCTGTAAAGTTATAGCCAATTCCAACTTTAAAGTTATTCAACAATCTATTTACACCAACAAGCCAGCCCTTCTGGTCAGATTCAAGATCCTTACCAGTGAGACGTCTGTACTCAGTATAGCAATCCCATTGATGAGTGACATGATAGTTTAATCTGAGTGCATAAAAATCAATACGGTTGGAAATCCAGTCATCATTATCTCTGAACATTTTAATTGAGCCATCTCTTGATGAAATCTTACCTGCCATTGACCAGTCTTTATTCAATCTGGCAACACCTTCTATAGAGAAGATAAATGCTTTTTCAGAGAAATTAACATCAGCCTGACCGGTAGAACCAATATCTTTCAAGGCTGTCACTCTGGCAAGCCAGTTAAGATGATCATGTGCCTTAGGGCGCATTGCCAATGCAAGTGTCAGTTCAGAGAAAGTCGTGTTCTCATCTGTAAGAGCCTTATCTCTTGTGTCAGAATAATTCGCCTTAACGAGAACCTTCAGATCCTTTCTCAGCACCTTGTCGAACCGACTGGTAAGAAGGAATTGCTCTCTTGTCGTCAAACCCGTATCAACCCTGTTTTCCATGGTTAATGCCCCTGAAGAACCTGTGCCTCTAGTTGTTACACCAAAGGAAAATGCCTTTCTACGGCTTTCACCACCAGTAGGATCAAAGACAGAGCCTCTTTCATAGGTTGCATGAAAACTGCTTCTTTTATCAATTTGCCGTTCAAGACCATAGACTCGACTGGAACTGCTTTCCTTATCACCATCGCGGAACCTGTCTTCTATATTTACCCTCGTTTTTCCATCAATTTTCGTTCTGGTTCCCCAGGAAGTCTGGCGATAACCACCTTCTACGGCATCGGTATTCAATGAATAAACACCGTAAAGTTCAGAATCATCTAAAACCCTTGTGCGAAGACCAACAGCCCATCCCTGCCCCAGTGAACCTGTACTTAGTTCACCATCAAGATTTGTCCGTCTGTCAATCTGAGTGGACACACCAATCCCGATACGGTCATCTTCCACTATAGTCTCATCGTTACTTATCATTTCCTGTGCTCTTACATAAAGAGATGTTCTGTCAGACATTTGCCTCTGAACTTTTGCGGCAATAACTGTTCCTGAACCGCCTGTGAAAACTGAGGTAGTATCTTCAGTACGTCTCTCACCCTCAACAGTTACTGTCCATCGTTCATCAACTTCATGTTCAAACTGAATTCTTGATGTCTCCAAACCTCTTTCGCCGAGCTCTTCATTATCATGTTTTACAATCAATCTATTTTTATCATCAAAGTTTCGCTGCCACTGAACTCCCCATCGTCTTGCTTCCAGTCCATAATCATAACCGGAAGAGCGATAGCCGCCATCAAAATCCTGTAGGTAAGCTCTAATTTCACTTTTTGCCGTACCGTCATCATTATGATCAAAGCGATAATATTCGTAATGTGTTGCCATGGCCTCTTTACCAATGGTGTCTACAGAAGGACCTTCCCGGAAAGAGAGACCACCATCAGATGAATAATAACTATTCACACCAGCGGTTTCACTACCAGCACGTTCAACTGTAATATATTCATTTTCAGAAAGTTTAAGTCTTACGTCTACTGCTTTGTGACGTTCCGAAACTCCATTAACTTGATCTTTAATATGAGTTACACCAACTCGAACTTTTTCACCAAGCCAGGCTGAAGCCCTTCCACCAAGAGTTTCTCCAAGGTCAAGTTGACCGCAAGGAGCAAGATATTCATATTCAACAACAAGATAAAGTCTGTCACCATCTAAAGTTCCAGCTGTCGAAATAAATCGACTCCGGCCAATCTGAAGAAGTGGCTTTGAAAGAAGGATTCGCCCTGCATATTCATCGATTTCATAATCGACACCTCTTGCAAGAGTAGTTCTTTCAAGAACAAGACTTGAATCAACATCTCTTAATTCAACCTGAACCTTTGCAACACCTTCCATGAGGTACTGATGTTTCATGTAGTACAAAGAACCGCCTGTACCAAGGAAATCATTTCGTGCAGACATGGAAGTCGTATCAGAAGCAAATAGTTCGATTCGCCTTTTGGCATCACCAGAACTGGTTCTATCCTTTGATTCCAAGACTACATGAGCTCCATAAAGACTTCGTACAAACTTGGCCAATTCGGTGTCTGTAATTCCTGTATTGTAATTTCCCCACTTGATCTCATTATTATCCCATTCAATTCTCAAATAGAATTTACCCTGAGAATTTGTCTCAAGAGTAGCTTCAGAATCATCACCATAGATTGGATAATGACGATCAGGATCAAGATGTCTCAAGAAATATCTTGGATCTTTCTCATCAAGTTTTTTCAGCATCTCAGAAGCACTTTCATTCCCTGTGTCCATCATTGCTGTAATAAGATATTTTCCTTTAACCTTACCTTTCAAGAAGAAGGCTCCACGGCCTCTTACAGGATATTTTTTATCATAATCTTCATCTTCGCCGATTTGCTCAAAGCTCAATGAAGAGTTACTTCTACCTGCTGTAAAGTCTAATAAACCTACAAATATTACGCCTTCATCCTGTTGGCCAATAATGCCTGTTTCCATGTTCGTTACACTTGCACTTACAAGAGTATTTTGACTCACCAGGCTAACTGAAGCCCCTGCATTTTCATCTAAAGCCCCTGCATTTTCATCTAAAGCCCCTATATTTTTATCTAAAACCCATGCTTTAGAATCGGCAGCAGAATCTTTATAATTTTCTCCAAATAGTATCTTAGCTTCCCTTTCAGAAAGCTTTACAGGGGGCAATATAACCACAGGTCTGAGGCTGTCTCTTTCTTTCTTTAACTGAGGATAAGGTAACAACAGCTTAGATACGACATTCTTGTCAGAGGTTGTAACATCAACTGTGATTATCCCCTTTGGATAAAGAATCTCGTCAAGAATAACACCTTTTTCGTCAGAAGATGAAACTCTGCCATTAACAGAAGTCTGCTTTTGCATTTCTATGTATTCATTACTATTCTCGTTAACCAGTGGCACGAGTCTGTTATCTTTGTCACCCATTCTCACATTATTTATTTGGGCAAGAGATGAAGGAGCAACAAGTATTCTTACAGGAACAGCATCATCTATAGAAATTGATGACTGAATACGTTGATCCCTGCGATAACCAGCTTGAAGACCTTCTATATTGCTCGAATCAACTACTGTAGAATCAAAGTTGTTATGGTAAGACCCATCTTCTGAAACACCCTGTGATGCCTCTTTCGCCTGAACGCCATGTAAGGAAATTGACTTCCATCTTGTAATATCACAGTTTCCTTTTTTATCAAATACTTCAAGACGATAACGAAGTTCGTCTCTCGGGTTTAATTTAATATGAGATAAAGTTGAGCTACCTGCAACAACACTCTTTTGACTAAGAGCATTATGAATACTTTTACTGTTGAAATCCTTAACAACAATTGCCTTGCCAAGGGAAGCTTTCCCTCCTTCAAGAGTATGAATAGTCTGCCAGTTTCTTTCAACTTGTGAACCATTATCTGCATTCCAGTTTCTAATTGTATTCCAGCTACCCCTATTATGCTTTTCAATCGTCAACCTATAACTACTTATGTAATGAGCATAATTTGTATAAATATGGAAGGTCGCAGGTTTTACAAGTTTTCCATCATATACACCTGGTACTTCATCTTCCACAGTAATGTTCAATCTTGATTTTACAGATTTTTGAGGAAGAGGCACTATTGTCAAAGTTGTTCCTGAATCAACCACTTGACCTTCAGAGACATTTTCCGATTCACCTGAAAGCATCGCGTTCATCGGCCTTAGAGTTCCACGTGGAACGTCTGAAGAGCCAATAGCCTCTGATTTCTTTAGCAAAGGTAATCTAACAGCAAAATTAACAATCGACGGAAGACCACGAGTCAAATCTTCCATTCTTGGGTTTTCTGAAATAACACGACTTCCTGGAGGAAGTGTTCTCGTATCAAGCTTAAATACAGTTGTTCGAGGCTTCATTCCCGCAAGATGATATCTACCATACCTATCAGTTATAACAGAAAGACCAAAGGCAGTGTAAATCCTTACACCGGAAATTCCTTCTTCACCATCATCTTGTTCACTGTCACCGTTTACATCATTGAAAACCTTACCCATAACAGTGACCAGGTCAAATATTGGATCTGACATTACAAAGATGCGACATTTTGCAGTATTTGAAACCTTATATCCCTGTCTTTCGGCATGCACCTGATTTACAGCGTAATTTTCAATCTTCGTTGAAGTTCCTACACGGGCTGCATAAACGATGGTCATCGACTGATTTGGAGTAAAGGTAACACCTGTTGCTGTAATGGTGGTAATGCCTGTTACAGTTGGCCACCTCACACTATCAATGGATAAAGAACCATCTACATACCTGAGTCCAGGAGGCAAAATATCAATAACGTTAATATCGTTCAATGTTGAACCTGTTGTATTTGTCGCCTCAATTGTATAAACAGCAACATCACCAATGGTAGCTGTGGGCTTTCTTGCTCTCTTTCTAAGAAGAATTGCCCCTTCCAAAGGTGGATCAAGAGGAACATGATTGTTAATTACATCATCATCACCAGATTCAAGAATAAAGTCAAAATAATATGGTGTAGATGTCGGAGGATTACTAATATCAGGAGTTCCTGTAGGTGCAACAACACCTGAACCTGGGATATTTGTAGGATCAAAAGGACCGGCTAAAGATGGAATAAGCACTGATGGTAAATCAAGATAGCCAGGGGCAGTTATTACCTGAATTGTAAAGTCAGAAGGCCCTGGACCAAAATCTACCCAGTAATTTGGCTGAATGTCAAAACGGTAAAACCCTGTAGCAAGAGTGACCTGATTCAACTGACCGGGAGCAAGATAAATAGCTGGAATAACATTACCTGTTCCATCAAGTAACCGAACCTCAGCACCGGCAACCGGAAGACCAGTAAGGGCATCAAACACCACTCCACTTGGGTCAAGAGGGAATTCATGGTACTGACTACCTCCTGCAGGCAGAGGGCTTCCAAAATCATTGGAACCAAATGTCGTTCCCGATTGATTTACATATTGAACACTGTAAGTTTCTCCGGCAGGAAGATTATTGAAATTGTAATGACCATCAGGCTCAATTACTTTTCTATCAACAAGTACACCTGATGAGTTATATAATTCAACGAAGATATAATCAGCAGGAACCTCTTCCCCAGGTTGCCATATTCTATCACCATTATCATCATGCCAGGCAATTCCTGAAATAGAACCTACCCCCGGGGCCTGACCAATAGCAACAGTAACTTCCTTTGTATTATCTGTTGGATTTCCTGAATCACCAAAACCTGCCATATTGTCAATAGAACCAGTTGTAGCAGTAACAGAAACTGTAAATTCAACAACTACAGACTCTGATGGTAATAAGGTTAACCCTTCCCACCTGAAGGCTGTTGGAAGAGTATGATTTGCTCCTGGCCCTGTAACCGTACCTGCAACGTATGCTGTCCCAACAGGTAGTGCATCAGTAATTACAACACCATTTGCTGTCGTTGTACCATTATTTGTTACAACGATGGTATATCTTAATTCTTCACCTGTAAGAAGCTGTCCACCATTGAGATCAACTACAGACTTTGTCCCCTGAAGGGCAATACCTCCACCAACAGGAATTACAGTAGGATTACGTCCATTACTATTTTGCGAATCATTATCTGTTAAAACAGGAGGAGTTTCATTACTGTTTAATGTTCCCTGATTGGATATAATAGTACCAACAGGTGTTCCTCCATCAATTACAACATCAAATGTTACAACCTGAACCAGACCTCCAGAACCTGAGGGAGCCATATCAGGCATAGACACGATTATAGAAGCAGGAGCAGAAGAATCATACTCTCCGCCGTCTCCGTCTAAAGCATCAGACAAGGAACTACCATCAAGGGTAATAGTTCCCGGTGCATAGGTTGTGTTCACAGGAACAGGATCATTAAAAGATACGGTCGTAGCATTAATGTTTCCTGAATTAATGCAATCAACTGTATACCGAAGAGTATCACCAGGATCTGCAAGACCATTGCCATTTCCATCAACAACTATAGTTACAACTTTCAATGCTTCCAAAAAAGCAGCATCACCAACAGGTCTTTTGGTGGGATCATCTTCCGTCGGTGTATCGGGATCATTAGACGGATACAAAGTTGCAGATTCACTGCTTGCCACTGTAGCCTGATTGGAAATAATAGAACCATTAGATGCATTGGGGTCAACTATTACATCAAAAGAGAAAGTAACTCTCTCTGTCTCAGGGGCTGCACCATCATCTAATATAAGTTCTCCGAGAATTGATGATGACGGTGACGTTACCATTACATTATTTGCAAGAGGGAAAACACCGTTATCTGGAACACCATAAGATGCTCCATTTACAATTGTTGAATCAGGGACATAGGCAGTATTAGACGGTACAGAGTCTCTGATTGCAGCGTTGGTGGCAATCTCATTTCCATCATTATACAAAACAAAGGAATAATGAAGAGTGTCTCCAGCCTGTAAAGACTGACCGGGATTTGTCTGGTTTGTCGCCTGCTTACCATAAACAAAATGAGGAGCTGAAACGACAGGTTCGTCTACTATATTTGAATCTACAGGAGAAAACTGATCTGACACTACAGTAGCTGTATTTGAAACAATAGTTCCATTAATCACTGGTTTTGAAACTGTTGCTCTGAAGGTCAGAGTACTCGATGATAAAGGAGCAATATCACCAAGATCTGCTGTAACAGTATTTAAAGCAGACACATTAAAATCAGCACCATCTCCATCTGAGCCATCTGTTTTACCGGTACCGTCAACAGTAATTGACCCTGGAAGATAAACAAGTTCTAAAGGAACAACATCTGTCACAATTACTGAACTTACAACAGACAGGGTATCTGTATTTGCTATTGTAATTTCGTAACGAACAATATCATCAGGTTCTAAGGGAGCTCCATTTTCATCAATGATAACTTTTGTAATCGTTGATACAGGTTGCTCTATTGTGACTGTTGCAGTAGTAAGATCTGTTCTATAACTATCTAAAGCTCCACCAAAACCATCACTACCATCACGTTCACTTGAAGAATCATAATCTGGCAAAGAATCATCCTGAGAATCCCACGAAACGTCAGCTGCATTATCTAAAGTAACACCATCAACAAGATCCTTGTCAGCAATGGCCTTGTATGACAAAAGCCAGGTATCTGCCTGAGCCAGTTTATTTCTTACAAAGGTAAGCAGAGTATGACCGGTACCTGGAGCACTTACCAATTCACCGTCTGTGTCAGCGGCATCTGTATTACCATCACCGTCATTATCAATACCATCTGTATCAGGATCTACAAGGGTCAAGCCTGTTGGCAACATATCTTCAAGAACAAGATCATGGGCATCACAACTTGAGGCAGAAAGGTGATCGACAGAAATTGTATAAATGACTTCATCACCAGAACGAATAGTGTTTGGAGTAGCAATCTTTGAAATCTGAAGTAATGGTTCAACTACTGCAACAGAAGTTGTAGAACCGGTAATAGGTATCCCGGGACCAAAGTCACCAGCCACACCATTAACAAGTGAGGCAGTATCAACATTTGCCGGAACATTTAAAACTCTTGCTCTGAAATCAAGATGAACGAGTATTGGAATCCCAGTTGTAACAACATTGACATCACCAAAATCAAAATCAAGACTTGCACCATCTGTTGTCGAATACGTGTCATTTTCAGGAGTTTTTGATGTTGTACAGTTCCCTCTTGTAATATCTACAATGTCATAAAAAGCCATGCCAACAGGCAAATCATCTGTAAGAACAAGGGAAGGAATAAATCCTATAGCACTGGTATAAACTAGTCTGAAGGTAATTAAATCACCTGGTGCACCATAATCTGCGCCAACAATGCCTTTACTTA
>Ga0164315_10001460_pt1 | contig 17793 bp, 15 predicted proteins | sample GuaBasSedimGuay6_FD_113737 | JGI IMG/M metagenome (GOLD analysis project Ga0164315, IMG submission 113737) | Subseafloor sediment microbial communities from Guaymas Basin, Gulf of California, Mexico - Guay6, Core 4569-2, 0-3 cm | ecosystem: Environmental > Aquatic > Marine > Hydrothermal vents...
CGGCGACGCGTGCGCCCGCTGCTGCGGATGCTGGCCAGGGAGACTGGTGAGACGGCAACGCTCGAGGTGCCAGTCGAGGACAGCATGTTGATACTCGATGAGGTCGCGGGCAGTCACGTTCTGGGAGCTGCCGGAAATATCGGTACCCGCTGGCCGATTCATGCGACCTCGACCGGTAAAGTCTGGCTGGCTTATGAAGAGTCCGGTCTTGATCGGCTCGACAAGGAATTGCAGCCGCTGACAGCCAGGACAGAGGTGCGTAAAGATGCGTTTCCGGCACAATTAATGGAAATCAGGCGGCGCGGTTATGCGGTAACAGTCGACGAACTTGAAGACGGTTATTCTGCAGTCGCTACGGTAATTCGTGGTGCGCTTGGCGACGTGCAGGGTGCACTGAGTATAGGTGGACCGACGCAGCGCCTGAGCGCTAGCAGACGGGCCGAACTTGGCACTTCGCTTTGCCGCACAGCTGCAAAACTCAATCCCGAATACTAGGAGCCTGTCGGACTTAGGCCGAATCTACTGCGGCGATGGGAAACAAGTCCATTTATTCGATCCTTTTCGTCAAATGGAACCCACTCGGCTCTGGCATCCTGCTTCGCTCTACCTCCTGCATCCCTGCAGTCGCATTCTCCTCAAACGATCGAATAAATGGCCTGCGTTTCCCATCACCTCGCTACGATCCCCTAAGTCCGACAAGCTCCTAGCAGCGCATCAGGGTTGGTTTTTCAGACCCCTTCAGGGGGGAGGTGCATCCGGTTGACTATCAGGATGCGCGTCGGCGAATGCGCTTAGCGACTGGCAATGCTCGTCCACCGAAACGATGACCGGATACGGACTCAGGTCCAGCTCAAATCGCCTGGCGTTATAGACCTGCGGCACCAACCAGGCATCCGCCAGAGACAAACTGTCGCCAAACGAATATTGCCTGCTGGCCGAACGTTCCAGCGCCAGCTTTTCAAAGGCGGCGAACCCCTGGCCAATCCACTCCCGGCACCAGGCTGCGACACCCTTATCATCCTGGCCGTATTCGGCACGCAGATATTTGAGGACGCGCAGGTTTTGCAGTGGATGGATTTCGCAGCCGATTGTGTTGAGCATCTCACGTACTTTTGCCCGTGCAACTGATGTTGCCGGCAACAGCGGTGGTTGCGGGTACATTTCCTCAAGATATTCGGCTATCGCCGGAGACTGCGAAAGAACGGTCTCGCCCGTATCGAGGACCGGCACCAGGCCCATGGGATTAATCGCCCGGAAGTCGGCACGGAGCTGCTCGCCTTTCGCGAGGTGCACGGGGCGATTTTCCCAATCGATCTTCTTGAGGCCGAGAATAATTCGCAGACGATAGCTGGCGCTGCTGCGGTAGTAGCCATATAACTTCATTCGCCGGGTTCTCCTGAGGGTGGTATCAGCAGATTACCAGAGTCCCAATAAACACGGGGGCTGCCGGTTAGGGGCCGCTTTCATACAGTGGTCAAAACCTGCCAATACGGTAGACTTGCGCCGTCCGCAGTCGGGCAACTCACCGGGAGAATGAAGATAATGCGATTAATAATAGCCAGCTTGTTAATTTTGAGCGGAGCATGTGCTTTCGCGCAAGACAACGATGTCGAGAGCAAGATCAAGGCTGCAATGGAGGCAGATATCCGGACCGAAGCCGATGTTGCCCGTGACCGCAATCGTAAAGCACCGCAGACGCTGGCATTTTTTCAGCTCAGAGATGACATGCGCGTTATGGAATTGCTGCCGGGCGGTGGCTGGTATACGAAAATACTGGCGCCCGTGTTGCGGGACAACGGCGAATTATATGTTGCGATTGGTATCGACAATGTACGCATGAATCTGCAGCCTGAACCCGGATTCGATCACATTGAAATGGTGGAGATTGGCGTCGAGCTGGAACGGACCGGCCCGTTCGGCACCCGCGACGTTGCGCCCTTCGATTTTGACGTGCAGGACCTCGATCTCGTGGTGACATTTCGCAATATGCATAATTTCACGCCTGCAGGGCGAGCCAATGTCAATGCGGCGGTATTTGAGTCGCTGGGGTCCGGCGGACTTTACGGTGTCATTGATCATTCCGTGCGACACATGGAGCCCATGACCAACGAAAATCGCCGGCGAACCGATGTCGTTGACATTATTCTGGAAGTACAGGCTGCCGGATTTGAACTGGTTGATTCCAGTGACTTACATTATCGGCCGGATGACGAATTGCGTTACGAAGTAGGGCGAAAATCAGTGACCGGTAATACCGATCGCTATACCTTGTTGTTCAGGAAGCCGTAATTTATGCGGCCCAAGCCACTCATTGGCATTTCGGCAGACCGGCGCGTGCTGGATCCACACCCGTTTCACGTGGTCGGAGAAAAATATATCACCGCGATAAGAGACAGCGCAGATGCTGTGCCGTTTCTCATCCCTGCGCTCGGCGACAGCGTCGATGGTGACGACATTCTGACCAAAGTGGATGGTATCTTTCTGACTGGTAGTGCCTCGAACGTGGAGCCACATCACTACGAAGGCGATGACAGTCGCGAGGGAACACTGCATGATCCGCATCGCGATGAGACGTTCCTGGGCCTGATCAGGCATGCGCTTGATTCCGGCGTGCCGCTCTTTGCAGTCTGCAGGGGCTTCCAGGAGTTAAACGTTGTGCTCGGTGGAACGTTGCACCAGCATGTACACGAGCAGTCTGGTTACCAGGATCACAGGGAAAACAAGGACGATCCGTTGCACATTCAGTATGGTCCGGCGCATGCGGTACACCTCGTTGAAGGTGGCCTGTTGCGAAAACTGGCGGGCAAGGACACCGTAATGGTGAATTCCGTGCATGGTCAGGGAGCCGCCCGACTGGCAAAAGGCGTTACCGTTGAGGCGGTTGCCGATGACGGCCTGGTAGAAGCGTTTCGTGTAGACGGTAGCAATGCATTTGCGCTGGCCGTGCAATGGCATCCTGAGTGGCAGGTGACCGATGATGAGTTTTCAATGGCGATATTTTCTGCATTCGGTGATGCGTGCAGGAAATATGCAGCCAAAAAAAACGGTGATGTGTGAGTGAACAAAACGATATTCAATCCTGGCTGAAAGAACACAATATCGATGATGTTGAAGCGTTCGTGCCCGACATGGCCGGCGCGGCACGTGGCAAAGTATTACCGGCAGACAAATTCGGCGCTGGCGAGCTAAAACTTCCCGAGGGCATATTTGCACAAACCATTTCGGGAAATTACGTTGACAACAAAGAAAACGTAGAGGATCGGGACATGTTTCTGACACCCGATTTCTCAACCATTCGACCCGTCCCCTGGGCGACGGATCCGGCAGCATCGATTTTTATGGATTGCTTCCGTAAAGATGGCTCCCCGGTGGGCACCGCGCCACGACAGGTATTGCGCAATGTGCTGCAACTTTATGCGGCAAAAGGCTGGACACCGATCGTTGCTCCCGAAGTTGAGTTTTACCTTATTAATGCGCACGCTGATGCAAATCAGGAAGTTGAGCCGCCAGAGGGCAGGCTCGGCCGCACGGAAACGACGAAACAACCCTACAGCATCGATTCCATGAACGACTTCGATCCGTTCGTTAACGATGTCTACAGCTTTTGCGAGGCGCAGAGTATCAACATCGATACGATGTCGCAGGAAATGGGTCCGGCGCAGTTCGAAATAAACTTCATGCACGGTAATGCGATCGATCTTGCCGACCAGGTTTTTATATTCAAACGGACTGTGAAGGAAGTTGCGATCGCACATGAAATGCACGCGACGTTTCTTGCCCGACCGATTTCGAATGAAGCCGGTAGCGCGTTACATATTCACCAGAGTATTGTCGACGAGAGCGGCCAGAATATATTTTCGCAAGAAGACGGCGAGCCGACTGATTTGTTCATGTCATATATCGGTGGTCTGCAAAAATACATGCCCGAGGCGTTATTGATTTTTGCACCGTATTCCAACTCCTACCGGCGTTTCCTAAGTTACTGGGCGTCGCCGGTTAACCTGGCCTGGGCCGTTGATAACCGAACCGTAGGTCTGCGTGTGCCAGATTCAGAGCCTGACGCCCGACGCGTCGAAAATCGCCTTGCAGGATCTGACGTCAATCCTTACCTCGCGCTTGCAGCGTCCCTGGCCTGTGGCTATCTCGGCATGATTGAGGGCGTCAAACCAGATAAGCCTGTTGAGGGCAGCGCCTATGATTTGCCTTTCAGCCTGCATCGTTTCCTGTATGAAGCGATTGACGCACTGGATAAAAGCGAAGCACTGCGTAAAACTCTGGGTGACGAGTTTGTAACGCTGTATTGCGCAGTCAAGAGTGATGAATGCAGGGAGTTCATGGAGATCGTGACGCCCTGGGAGCGCGAAGTCCTGATGTTTAATGTCTGAGTTTGTCGCGTAGTTGATCTTTATTCGCGGCTAAAGCCGCTCCTACAGATTGTGACAGACTGTAGGAGCGGCTGTCTCACCGGATGGCATTCGTCTCAGCCCATCGTTGTGCGCGGGGGCGAAGACGCCGCGAATAAAGATCAATTACGCGATAGCCTGGCAATTGTTTCAGGATGTGGAGCCCAGGTGACGCCACGACCAGTCTTCGCTAGCATCACGGCATTAACAACCGCGGCCGTTTGCAGCCGCATGAGGTAGAGCCATGGCAGTTATCGAAAAACGTTCGCGTTCCGAGTGGGAAGATCTTGATCGCGATCACTATTTACACCCGTTCACCGATCACAAAGACCTGGGTGCGAAGAAAAGTCGCATCATCACCAGGGCGGACGGTGTCTACATCTACGATGCGGATGACAACAAGATCCTCGATGGCATGTCGGGGCTCTGGTGCGTGAACGCGGGCTATGGCAGAGAAGAGCTGGTCGAGGCCGCTGCCAACCAGTTACGCGAGCTGCCCTACTACAACAGCTTCTTTCAATGTGCCCACCCGCCCTCAATCGAACTTTCGCGCATGCTCATGGAGATCACGCAGCCGCAGTTCAACCGGGTTTTTTATACGGGCTCGGGCTCGGAATCCATCGACACGATGATCCGCATGGTGCGTCGCTACTGGGATCTTCTGGATCAGCCGGAACGGCAGTTCATTATTTCCCGTGAAAATGCCTACCACGGCTCAACTGTTGCGGGTGCGAGCCTGGGCGGCATGAAACCGATGCACGAGCAGGGCGGCACGCTGGGCGGCATTGCGCATATTGAACAGCCGTACTGGTTTGGCAGTGATCGTACACTCTCTCCCGATGAGTTCGGTTTGCAGACTGCCAGGGCACTGGAGAAAAAGATTGAGGAACTTGGTCCTGAGCGGGTTGCGGCATTTGTTGCAGAGCCGATACAGGGCGCTGGCGGCGTTATCATCCCGCCAGATACGTATTGGCCCGAGATTCAGAGAATCTGTGATGACTACGGCATTTTGCTGGTAACGGATGAGGTTATCTGTGGCTTTGGACGGCTCGGCGAATGGTTTGGGGCAGACTATTATGGCGTTAAGCCAGATCTCATGACGTTCGCCAAAGGTGTTACGTCTGGTTATCTGCCGCTCGGCGGTGTGATGGTTGGTGATCGCGTCAGCGACGTATTGATCGACAAGGGCGGTGAGTTTTACCACGGCTATACTTATTCAGGTCACCCGGCGTCTTGTGCAGTGGCAATCGAAAACATTCACATAATGCAACGGGAAAAACTGATTGAGCGAGTTCGTGACGACATTGGGCCGTACTTGCAGGAGAAGTGGCACACACTGGCTGAGCACCCAATCGTTGGTGAAACGCGCATGGTTGGACTGATGGGCGCACTTGAGTTGGTTGAAAACAAGGAAACCCTGGAGCGGTTCGACGAAGATATCGGTGCTGGCACGATATGTCGGGATCACCTGGTCAATAACGGCCTGGTCATGCGCGCGGTTGGCGAGTCGGTCGTTACTGCTCCGCCACTGGTATTGACTCATGAAGAGGCTGATGAATTGGTTGAAATAGCGTGGAAGTGCCTCGATCTGACACAGCAATCAATATGAGCAATGCGTTGATGAGAAAAATATGACGGTCAAGAAAACAAGCGATCTCGCCATAACACGCGACAGCTTGTACGGCACGATCAGCGAGCCGACTTATGCTGGTATCACATCATTCTCGCGACGCAAGTACACGCAGGATCTGGACGGCGTCGATATTGCAGTCACCGGCGTGCCTCTCGATACAGCAACGACGAACAGACCGGGCACAAGATTTGGGCCACGTGCGATACGAGCTGCATCGTCGATGGTAGCCTGGGAGAGACCGTACGGTACTGCATTTGATCCACTCGACAAGCTGGCAGTGATTGATTATGGCGACTGTTTTTTCGATTTCGGTCGGCCGGAATTGATGCCGGACGCGGTCGAGGCGCATGCGCAGAAAATTATTGATGCCGGCCCGGCAATGTTGACGCTGGGTGGCGACCACTTCATCACGTATCCGCTTTTGAAAGCGCACGCCAAAAAACACGGTGCGCCATTGTCACTGCTGCACTTCGACGCACACAGCGATACCTGGGCGGACGAAGAAGGGCGCGTCGATCACGGCACGATGTTCTGGCATGCAGCAAAAGAAGGTATCGTCGATCCCGAACATTCAGTGCAGATCGGATTGCGTACGACAAACGACGACACACTCGGCTTCAATGTGCTGGACGGTCCCTGGGTACAGCAAAATGGTATTGAAGCAGTCATCGCTGAAACAAAGAAACACCTTGGTGATCGACCGGTTTATTTGACCTTCGATATCGATTGCCTTGATCCGAGCTACGCGCCGGGAACGGGCACACCCGTGTGTGGCGGATTAACGACGCATCAGGCAATTTCAATAATTCGCGGACTGGCCGGCATTAACCTGATCGGTATGGATCTCGTCGAGGTAGCGCCGGCGTATGACGTTGGCGAAATTACTGCATTGGCTGGTGCGACGCTGGCCATGGAGATGATCAATCTGTATGCCAATCGCCCGGGCAGCTAGCCCGGACAATATCGCGGTAACAAGAAATATTTCGCGAGCCAGTTCGCGCATGACAGGCAGGCCGCTTACTGCATAACTGGCCGTAAATCTCCGACAGCACTCCGCTCAATCAATATCACTATTAAAAAGCATTGTCTTTAATCAGCTTGGCGATGGTTCGGCCAATCCGGAATGCGATAACGACTGGCGTTCAGACCCATATCTTCTAGACTTAATAGAATACCGACAGGAGAAAAAATAATGAATCAAAGAATACTTGCTGCGCTGGCTATATCTCTATCGTTCTTGTTTGCTGCTCCGGCATTCGCAAACAATGTTATACAAATCTGGGTTTGCGAATTGCATGAAGGCAAGACGGGTGCCGATGCTGTGGACGTTTCTGAGACGTGGCTCAAAGCGGCCAAGAGCATTGCGGGTGGTGAGGACCTCAACGTTCTCTTACGCTTGCCGATTGCAGCGAATGCTGCAGATGATAGTTTCAGATTTGTATTGATTGCCCCTGACGCAAAGAGCTGGGGTGTCTGGTTTGACAATTCGAGCACAGACTTTTCCCTTGCAGCGGCAAACGAAACCTGGAACGAGGTAGCGTCTTGTTCCAGCAGCTCAATGTGGGCCGGTGTCCCGATTCAATAGAATTTTTCGCCCATCTGTCGCAGCACTTTCTTGCGCCAGTCGCCGTCGTCAACCTATAGTCCGGTGATGAATTCAATACTGACTGGCTTCGGCCTGATGCGAAAGGTCCGCCGTCGCGGATTTTCTGTGGTCATCATGGCTCTGGGATTTTTGCACGCTCATTCCGCCGCTGGCGATGATACTTTGCGGCTCATAACGCGCAGTGATCACCTGGATACACTGGCCCGCGAGCCCATGTTGGTGCGACACGACAGCGGCGCACTTTTTGTTGCGGGTTACCCGTCTCAGGTCACTGGTACTGACTGGACTGCACCTCCATTGCTGTGGCGGAGTGATGACGATGGTGCGTCATGGAATCGGGTTGATGTTGGCTCGTCGGCTGACGGTGCGCAGGGAAATTCAGATGTCGACCTGACGATCGGTGCAGACGGCACGTTGTATTTTCTTTCCATGGGATTCAATCGCAGCACACGTGCAGGAACTCACATTGCCGTGGGAGTCAGCGACGATGTCGGCAAGACCTGGCAGTGGCACATGCTCTCTGCAACCCGTTTCGATGACCGGCCCTGGATTTCGGTAGCGCCGAACGGGACGGTGCACGTGATCTGGAATGATGGCGGCGGTGTGCGGCACAGTGTCAGCCCGGATTCGGGCAAGAGCTGGGCAGAGCAAAAGAGTGTCCATTCCGCCGGCGGTTCAAGTCACCTGGCTATTGGCCCTCGGGGGAATATCGCCGTCCGCATTTCACCAATATCAGCATCTGCCAACAAATATGAAGCCGAAGTTGACCTGATTGCTGTCAGTCGGGACAACGGCCAGAGCTGGACCAAGCACCCACCACCAGCCAGCTTGTCCTGGGATCCGACGCTCAGCGATCCGCAAAAGGTATCCCGCTGGGTTGAGCCACTGGCCTGGGGTGAGGAGCACAGGCTCTGGCACCTCTGGAGCGAAGGACAAGTCGTCAAGCTGGGCTGGTCCGACGACTACGGCGAATCGTGGCAAGCGGCAGATGTTGCACACGAAGACGGCGTGGCGTTCTTCCCCTACATGGTCGCCGGCGGGGCTGGGCGACTGGCGGTAACATGGTTCGTAAACGGCGGTGAAAAACTGTCAGCGAGAGTGGCTCTCATTGAAACGGCAACCGCGGGCGAATCGGAACTGACAGTAAGCAGCTCCGACCTGTTCACTATCTCTGCGTGGCTGGAAAATACAGAGACGCCGATGCAAACACCGGCCGGTGAATATATCCCGGTGATCTTTTTGCCCGATGGCAAGCTGGCGCTGGTTTCGCCAATACAGGATGCGGCCCGTGACCGTTGGGGATTTACCTGGTGGGTTTTTGGCAGGTAGTGATCCGGGGTCGAACCCACTGCTGTCCTGTAAAGGCGAGTATCCTGATCGTGGGCTGAAGCGTTGGCGCAATGTTCCGGTAATTTTGCAGATTTGGGAGCCCGCCCAGCGGGCGATGTCTCGACATGGTACCCATTATCTACGCCACGGCGATCTAACTGGTTTTCCTAGAAGCTCGGTGGTGTGCAGGCGCTGACTATCAGGCAATCTTCGTTACCTACGTTTTTGAATCGGTGCGGTATGCGACTGTTGAAACGGTACGCGTCGCCGGCAGAAAGTGTTTGCACCGCGTCGCCCACTGTAACTTCAAGACGACCTTGCAGGACGATGCCGCCTTCCTCAGATTCATGGCTCAGTTTCGATTGGCCGGTGTCCGCGCCCGGGCGATAGCGCTCGTACAAAATCTGTAACTGGCCATCACCGAGTTCACTGCCGACCTGCAGGTACGTGATTGGTCCGCTGCTGATCTCACTGAGTTCGTCGTGCGTGTAAAAGTATTTCTCTCCAACCCGGGAATCGGCTGCGAAGAAATCGGAAAATGAAACGTCCAGCGACTCCAGGATGCGCTTCATCAGGCCCATCGACGGGTCGGTTCGCCCATGTTCGATCAGGGAAATGGTCGCATTGGAAACGCCCGCACGTGATGCGAGCTTGCGTTGCGACAGGCCGCGTTGGGTACGCAATGCCTGCAATCGAAGGCCGATATTATCCATTGTCGAATTCCGTGTTGAATTGTTAAATTTAGTTAACAATGTTGATCTGTATTCTAATGAATTCAATGGGTTATTTTCAACTGTTTAAATATTGTTAACTGATCAACCTTGCAGTACGCTGACAGGCTATGCGTGAAACCAACCAACATACGCAGTCCTGTTACGCCGCCACAGCGAACCGGCAGACTGACTATCCGCAACTACAGGGCGAGCAGCGCTGTGATGTCGCGTTTGTTAGCACCGGCTTCAGCGGAGTGTCGACTGCACTGCACCTCGTGGAGCGTGATTACGACGCCGCACTTATTAGAAGAGATACTTTAGAGAATACGGGCATCAATCCGATAGTCTCTGCGTGAACTGGAGATAAGAACATGACCGACAACACTGTAAGACAGCTGCACACCGATCTGCCGGACCTGGAAGCACAATGGATGCCCTTCACGGCAAACCGCTATTTCAAGGAGAACCCGCGACTGATAACCCGTGCAGAAGGCATGTATTGCTGGACGCATGACGGCAAACAACTGCTCGATGCTGTTGCCGGACTCTGGTGTTGCAATGCCGGTCATTGTCATCCAAAGATCGTTGAAGCGATTAAGCAGCAGGCGGAAACACTCGATTACGCGATGGCGTTTCAGCTTGGCCACCCGATGGCATTCGAACTGGCGAACAAACTTACGGCCATGGCGCCAGATGGCATCGACTACGCGTTCTTCGTTAATTCAGGATCGGAAGCTGTCGATACTGCGTTGAAGATGTCGCTGGCCTATCACCGTTTGCGTGGCCAGGGTGAACGCACGCGATTTATCGGGCGTGAGCGCGGCTATCACGGTGTTGGCTTCGGCGGCATTTCTGTCGGCGGCATGTCTGCGAATCGCAAGATGTTTGGCACGATGTTGCCGGGCGTCGATCATTTGCCGCATACACACAATCTGCAGGAAAACGCTTATACGCGAGGCCAGCCACAATGGGGCGCGCACCTGGCCGATGAACTGGAAAATATTGTCGCGCTGCATGACGCATCAACCATCGCAGCCGTTATCGTTGAACCGATAGCCGGTTCCGCGGGTGTCCTGATTCCACCGCAAGGTTACTTGCAACGCATTCGCGATATTTGCGACAAGCACGGCATTTTATTGATTTTCGATGAAGTGATCTGTGGCTTTGGCCGAACTGGCGACAATTTCGGTGCGACTCGTTTTGGTGTTACGCCCGATCTTATGACCACAGCAAAGGGACTCACCAGCGGCACGGTGCCGATGGGTGCGGTTCTGGCAAAAGGTGACATCTACGATACTTTCATGACCGGTCCTGAGGGTGCGATCGAATTTTTCCATGGCTACACCTACTCTGGTCATCCGCTCGCGGCGGCTGCCGGATGTGCAACCCTCGATGTATATCTTGAGGAAGGACTGATTGATCGTGCACGCTCCATGGAAGACAAATTCGCAGATGCTTTGCATAGCCTGAAGGGCGAGCCCAACGTAATCGACGTCAGGAATTTCGGCTTGATCGGTGCTGTTGAACTTGAGCCGATTGAAGGCAAGCCGACAGCGCGTGCGATGCAAATATTCCGCGATTGCATTGATGCGGGTGTCATTATCAGGACAACGGGCGACACACTGGCATTTTCGCCGCCCCTGATCATTGAGGATGCGCAGATCGAGACCATTATTGAAACGGTCCGCAACGCAATCAGAGCACAATAGAAACTTACCTGGCAGGATAAATAACATGGCAGAGAAAGCCGCAGCAACAGATGCAGTAAGAAAGGTCGCGAACTGGATTAACGGGCAAGTCGCCGCGTCGGATTCAGACAGGTATGGAGATGTGTTTGATTCGGCAACCGGCGAGCGTTGTGCGCAAGTCGTCATGTCAACCGAAGCAGATGTTGACGCGGCAGTCGCTGCTGCGCAGGAGGCATTCGTCGGCTGGTCGCGTACGCCGGTCTTGCGACGGGCAAAAGTGATGTTCAAACTCAGGGAGTTGATAGATCGTGATCGTGCGGAGATCGCGGCATTGATCGCCCAGGAGCATGGCAAGGTATTGCACGATGCGGATGGCTCGATCCAGCGTGGCCTCGAAGTCGTCGATTTCGCTTGCGGGATTCCCCACCTGATCAAAGGGGAATACAGCGATCAGGTCGGTACCGGTGTCGATACCTGGTCGATGCGTCAGCCAATGGGTGTTTGCGTTGGCATCACGCCGTTTAATTTTCCGGCGATGGTGCCGCTGTGGATGTTCCCGCTTGCAATCGCCTGCGGCAACTCGTTCATCTTAAAGCCATCGGAAAAAGACCCGAGCTGCGCGCTCAAATGGGCCGAGTTATTGCATGAGGCAGGGTTACCACCAGGCGTCTTCAATGTCGTGCAAGGCGATCATGTTGCCGTGAATTCACTCCTGGCCGATGAACGTGTCGCCGCAGTGAGTTTCGTGGGCTCCACGCCAGTGGCTGAGCATGTCTACAAGACCGCATCTGCGAATGGCAAACGAGTGCAGGCGCTCGGTGGTGCTAAAAACCACCTGGTTGTCTTACCCGATGCCGACATGGACCAGGTTGCCGATGCACTGGTTGGCGCGGGCTACGGTTCCGCCGGCGAACGCTGCATGGCAATTTCTGCAGTGGTGACGGTTGGTGATTCCGCGGAACCTTTGCTGGAAAAACTGCTGCCAAGAATAGCTGCCCTGAAGGTCGGTCCAGGTATGGATAATAGTAATGACATGGGTCCGCTGATCACGGCAGAGCATCGCGACAAGGTTCGATCGTATATCGACCTTGGTGAAGAAGAGGGCGCGACATTAGTGGTTGACGGCAGAAAGCACGAGATTACGAAATCTCCAGGATACTTTCTGGGCCCGACCCTGTTTGATCACGCGACCAGCGACATGCGTGTTTACCAGGAAGAAATATTTGGCCCCGTATTGACAATAACCCGCACCGGGACTTTTGACGAGGCTATCGATCTGGTCAACGCACATGAATACGGAAACGGCACAGCGATATTTACACGCGATGGCGATGCCGCACGCGAATTCGCTAACGGTATCCAGGTAGGCATGGTCGGCATTAACGTGCCAATTCCGGTGCCGCTCGCTTTTCACAGTTTCGGCGGCTGGAAACGCTCACTCTTCGGTGGATCGTCCATTTACGGCATGGAAGGTGTGCGTTTCTATACGCGCCTGAAAACGATAACGTCACGCTGGCCAACCGGCATTCGTGCAGGAGCAGATTTTTCGATGCCGACGATGTAATCTCCCGGCATGGAAATCAAAGGCGAGTATCAGATAGACGCCAGCAGGGAGGCAGTTTGGGACGCCCTGAACGACCCGGAAATGCTGAAAAAATGTATTCCGGGTTGCGAGTCGCTGGAGCAAATCAGCGATACCGAACTCAAAGCCAAAGTCATGGCGGCGATCGGCCCGGTACGGGCCAGGTTTGACACCCGCCTGTCGCTCGAAAACCTGAATCCACCGCAAAGTTACACGCTCGTCGGCGAAAGCAAGGCAGGCATGGCTGGTTTCGGCCGCGGCAGCGCGCAAGTGCGGCTTGAAGAAAGCAACGGTGGCACGTTATTGACCTATAACGCCGATTTCAAGGTTGGCGGCAAGCTGGCCCAGGTAGGCTCTCGTCTCGTCATGGGGGCGACCAAAAAGACGGCGGATGATTTTTTCGGCACGTTTTCCCGCGAACTCGACCCAGGTGCCATGCGTATGGACATCGACGAGGCTACTGGCGGGGCAGTGAGTTCGATGACCTGGAAAGCGATAGGCGCCGCGGTTGCGGTATTGCTGATCTGGTGGTTTCTGCTACGCTGAGCACTTGTTCATTGTTGAAGAAAGCCGTCCATGGCTTTTTCAACATCGTCATTCGAAAAGCATGGTTTTCGAATGACTCCCATTTTCAGTGGCTTACAGCCACAGAAAATGCCGGTACATCCATGTACCGCGAGCAGCAGGCTGCTCGCGAATAGAGAGTTGTATAGAATAAGAAGTAAATAGAAGAGACGCGGCCCGACCGTGCAGGGCCACAAGAAAAACAACAGCAGGATGGTCTGATGACAACAAAAGTTTCATTCACGCTGAACGGTGAAGCCGTTAGCGCCGAAGTAGATTCCCGTACGCTTCTCGTCGAGATGATTCGTGAAAATCTGGGCAAGACCGGCACCCATGTCGGTTGTGACACCAGCCAGTGCGGCGCCTGTGTTATCCATCTTGACGGACGTTCAGTCAAGAGCTGCACAATGCTGGCGGTGCAGGCACAAGGCGCAGACGTCGCAACGATCGAGGGCGTTGCAACGAATGGCAAGTTGCACCCGATGCAGGAAGCTTTTCGCGAGCACCACGGATTGCAGTGTGGCTATTGCACCCCGGGGATGATCATGAGTTCGCTGGACCTGATTAAACAGAACCCGGATCCGGATGAAAAACAGATCAGAGAGTGGCTCGAAGGGAACCTGTGCCGTTGCACGGGATATCAAAACATCGTGCGGGCTGTAAAAGCCGGCGCGCAAGCTATGCGCGCCGACGATTAAACCAGTCGACGCAGGAATGAGGTGAGCCATGACGGAAAACGGAATAGGCGCCGCGGTTCGACGCAAAGAAGATCATCGATTCATCACCGGCAAGGGTCAGTACGTCGATGACATAAACCGGCCCAACCAGCTTTATGCAGTCATTCTTCGCTCGCCGCTGGCACATGGAAAAATAAAGTCACTGGTAACGGATGCCGCGAAAGCTGCACCAGGCGTCGTCGCTGTATTTACCGGCGCTGACATGGCCGCGGCAGGTGTCGGTGGCCTGCCTTGCGGGTGGGGCATCACCAGTTCGGATGGTTCACCTATGGCCGAGCCCGGGCATCCGCCGCTTGCCGTGGATGTTGTGCATCACGTTGGTGACCAGGTTGCTGTTGTTCTCGCCGAGACAAAGGCCGCCGCGCGGGATGCCGTCGAGCTGATCGAGGTTGACTACGATGATTTGCCGGCGGTTGCCAGCCTGGATGCGGCCGGTGCAGAGGGCGCGCCCCTGGTTTGGGATGATGCCCCCGGAAACATTTGTTTCGACTGGGAGATCGGCGACGCGGCAGCAACAGACGCTGCCTTCGCAAAGGCCGCACAGGTTGTCAGCATCGACATAGTCAACAATCGACTGATTGCCAACGCGATGGAGCCGCGCGCTGCCATCGGTGACTACGATAGCGGCAAAGATGAGTACACGCTGTTCACGACCAGCCAGAACCCGCACGTTATTCGCATGTTGATGGGTGCATTTGTGCTGGGTATCCCGGAACACAAACTGAGAGTGGTGTCACCGGATGTTGGTGGCGGCTTCGGCTCAAAGATTTTTCACTATGCCGAGGAAGCGATTGTTACCTGGGCCTCCAAACAGGTAGATCGACCGGTCAAATGGACGGCTGACCGTAGTGAGTCTTTCATTAGCGATGCACACGGTCGCGACCACGTCTCCCACGCCGAGCTTGCCCTGAGCGAGGATGGTGAGTTTCTCGGCCTGAGGGTTGATACACGTGCCAACCTTGGCGCGTACCTGTCGACTTTCGGTCCGGCTGTACCGACTATTTTGTATGCGACCCTGCTTGCGGGTACTTACAAGACACCAGCCATTCATGCACGGGTCAGGGGAATGTTCACCCACACAGTGCCGGTTGACGCCTACCGTGGCGCGGGCAGGCCGGAGGCAAGCTATCTCCTTGAGCGCCTGGTGGACAGGGCGGCGAAAGTCACCGGTATCGATCCGATCGAATTACGGCGGCGAAACTTCATTAAGCCGGATGAATTTCCATACCAGACGCCGGTCGCGCTGGAGTACGACATCGGCGATTATGATGCGGCAGTCGACAAGGCACTGGAACTGGCGGACTACGATAATTTCGCGCAGAGACGCGAAGAATCTGCAAGCCGTGGCAAGCTGCGCGGGGTTGGTATAGCCACCTACATAGAAGCCTGTGGCATTGCTCCATCAAACGTCGCGGGTGCCCTGGGAGCGCGGGCAGGTCTTTACGAAGCAGGGACTGTACGCGTCAATCCGACCGGTTCGGTGTCGGTGTTCACCGGATCGCACAGCCACGGCCAGGGGCACGAAACGACGTTCGCCCAGCTGGTCACCGAAGCGCTCGGCGTGGATTTCGACAATGTCAGTATTGTTCACGGTGACACCGCTAAAGTACCCTTTGGTATGGGTACTTATGGTTCGCGATCCGCAGCCGTCGGTGGTGTGGCGCTGATGAATGCGCTGGAAAAAATTCGCACCAAGTCACGCAAGATCGCCGCGCATCTTCTCGAGGCCTCAGCAGAGGACATCGAATTCAAGGATGGCAAGCTAACCGTCGTTGGCACCGACCGGTCCGTTGCGTTCGGCGATGTGGCGATGGCTGCCTACGTGCCACACAACTACCCGCTGGACACGCTGGAACCCGGGCTCGAAGAGACAGCATTCTACGATCCGAAAAATTTCACCTTTCCCGCCGGATGCCACATCTGCGAAGTTGAAATTGATCCGGATACCGGTGTGGTCGATGTCGTGAGTTTCACTGCTGCCGATGATTTTGGCCGCATCATCAATCCGATGATTGTTGAGGGCCAGGTGCATGGCGGCGTGACTCAGGGTATTGGCCAGGCTCTGTATGAACAGTGTGTTTATGACGACAGCGGCCAGTTACTGAGCGGTTCCATGATGGACTATTGTCTGCCGCGCGCAGACAACGTGCCCAATTTTGCGGTAACGACCAATGTCACTCCATGCACGCACAACGTGCTCGGCGTGAAAGGCTGTGGTGAGGCTGGTGCTATCGCCGCACCGCCAGCAGTAATAAATGCTGTGGTTAATGCTCTTGCTGAATATGAAATAGATGACATGCCAATGCCGGCAACGCCGGAACGTGTCTGGCAGGCAATCCAGTCAGCAACCAATTAGGAAGAATCGGCTATGTACGAATTCAACTACCATCGCCCGACTTCGCTCGAAGACGTAAGCGAAATCCTTGCCGCGAATGACGAAGCGAAGATTCTCGCCGGCGGCATGACACTCCTGCCGACGATGAAGATGCGTCTGGCACAACCCTCAGACCTGGTCGATCTCTCGGCGATCGACGGATTGAGCGACATTAACGATACCGGCGACGCCATCGAAATTGGCGCGATGGTCAGACACGCGGATGTTGCAGGAAGCGATATTGTGCAAAAGGCAATCCCCGCGCTGGCCGAACTCGCGAATTCCATCGGTGACGCCCAGGTACGCAACCGTGGCACGCTCGGTGGGTCAATTGCCAACAGTGATCCGGCCTCTGACTATCCGGCTGCGGTACTCGGCCTCGATGCTGTAATCAAAACCAATAAGCGCGAAATTGCTGCAGACGATTATTTCAAGGGCCTGTTTGAGACGGCCCTGGAAGCAAACGAACTGGTGGTGTCCGTGAAATTTCCCAAGCCGAAAAAAGCCGCCTATGCCAAGTTTCCAAATCCGGCCTCTCGCTATGCCGTCGTCGGCGTAATGGTTGCCGAGACTGATAGTGGCCTGCGTGTAGCGGTAACAGGTGCCGGCGCCTGCGCCTATCGTGCGACGGAGATCGAGGCAGCATTGGGCAAATCATTTTCTACCGACGCACTTGCCGGGATATCAATGGACGCAGCTGATCTTAATGACGATCTGCATGCCAGTTCTGAATATCGGGCCCACCTGATCGGCGTCATGGCAGGACGAGCCGTTAGTACACTAGGTGGCTGAAAAAAAAATACAAGACGGATTACCAGTAGACGTTTCCGCGACGGAGGAGCTGCTTCGTAGTGGTGAGTACGTTGCCGGTCGTGATCTTGCGACTGTTGTTTACCTGGCCCTGCGTATGGGGCGGCCGTTGTTACTGGAAGGTGAAGCGGGCGTTGGCAAAACAGAGATTGCGAAGGTATTAGCGGCAACGCTCGGTCGGGACCTGATTCGATTGCAGTGTTTTGAAGGTCTGGATCTCGCCAGCGCTGCCTACGAATGGAACTATCCACGGCAAATGGTCGCAATTCGCCTGGCCGAAGCGGAAGGCAGCGTCACAGGAATTGGTGACAGCCTGTACACCCATGAATACCTGATTGAGCGCCCGTTAATGAG
>Ga0164315_10001461_pt1 | contig 17792 bp, 13 predicted proteins | sample GuaBasSedimGuay6_FD_113737 | JGI IMG/M metagenome (GOLD analysis project Ga0164315, IMG submission 113737) | Subseafloor sediment microbial communities from Guaymas Basin, Gulf of California, Mexico - Guay6, Core 4569-2, 0-3 cm | ecosystem: Environmental > Aquatic > Marine > Hydrothermal vents...
AAAAACATCAATTCCAAGCAGTTCCAGGGGCTGACCGTCCGCCGACCGTAGCACCTGTCGAAGCAATGGCGCCAGCATGTCAAAACCCTCACGTCGCAGACGGACATAGTCCTGCTCAAAGATGGCCTGGGTTTTGTCCTTATGGCGTATCTGTCCCAGCGGTGTTCCAGTCAAAAACTGTTCACCTTTGTCATAGCTTGCCCTCGCCTGGGCGTTGATAAGCAGGGTTCCCGCCAGCAGTACGTTTGCAACCACAATTCCCGTGAGCAGGAAAAAAGCCTGCACGGGGTGGCGGCGATAATGCTTCATCAATGTACGGAATATTAGCATCATGAACTAGCCCAATTCCTGCAAATGACCTTCCTCGAGAAGCAGACGCCTATTGGTGAAAGATGCCATTTCCTGGTTATGGGTCACAAGCAACAGGCTACAGGCGGATTCCGCCACCAGTCTGATCATCAGTTTCATGACCTGCCGACTGAGTGAATCATGCAGATTGCCAGTCGGTTCATCGGCAAAGAGCACCTGTGGCTTATGCGCCAGTGCCCGGGCTATGGCAACACGCTGTTGCTGTCCGCTTGAAAGTACCTCGACGGGTCTGCTTAACAGGGGCCCGAGACCTAACGTGTCGGTTATTTCATCGGTCCAGGCATCGCGATCGCATAGCCGGTTAAGACGTCGCTGAAACAGCAGGTTATCGCTGACATCAAGACCGGGCAACAGGTTGAATTGTTGAAAAACGAAACCAAGGTGGCGTCGTCGCAAAATGGCCAGTTCGTGTTCATTTTGTTTTGCCAGTGAGCGGTCAAGAATGAACACTTCTCCGGAATCCGGGTTTTCCAGCCCTCCTGCTATTTGCAACAGTGTGCTTTTTCCATTACCGCTGGCACCGAGTAATGCGAGGCTTTCACCAGCCTCAAGGTCAAGGTTGATTCCCCTGAGTACGTGTAAATCGCTCTCGCCATCATGAAACGATTTGACTATGGACCTGAGTTTAAGCATCAAAAACAACCCTGAAATATAGGTGAGGATAACATTACCCGGGTTGTCAGAATGTTTTAGACTGTGAAAAAACAAACAGAAAAAAGCCATTGACGTTCGCTTACAATTCCATGCCTAGGTAGAATGTCTGGTCTGTTCCGTCTGGCTTTGCATGGCATGCGATGGTGAGACGACTGAGACTGCTACACTAAAGGACTGATATTAATGAGACTACCGGTCATTACAGGGTTCGGAGGGATCAACCCCGCTGGGCGTGTATCATTTCACCAGGCATACAAACGCCTGGTGATTGATGCGCTTGGCCAGGATGAACAATCCCGAACTTACCAGAGTCTGGCGGGTCTGATGGGCCTTAACAATCCCGATGAACCGGAAACCCGCGCTTATATTGACGACCACACACTGATCCGGCGTATCGAGTTGTGGGATCCCGAAAAAATCTATGTCCAAAGAGCGGCAAAGCTGGGTACTGCGCAGACCGGTGTCCCCCTTTCTTTTGTTTTGCACAAACGTCAATTACCCCATTCCATCCCTTCAGGCTGGCAGTTGGACCCGATCGATGATCTCAAGGTGCGTGTGTCAATCTGTGGCGAGATTGATGCACTGTTCCCTGACCTGCGCTCATCCAGGGTGAGTAGTGCAGGACAGATTCCTACAGGCTTCAATCCTGGCAATCTCTATCAATCCCGCAGTCATCCGCGTGGTTTGCAACTGGCAATTTACGGTGCCTCAGATGCTTTGAGGTCCACTGGAATCGATATCGCCCGGCTTAAAGCATTGATACCGCCTGACCAGATGGCCGTTTACTCCAGTAGTGCCATGGGCCAGTTGGATAACGACGGTTATGGTGCTCTGTTCCAGAATCCGATGCGTGGCAAACGCCCCACATCAAAAAATGTGGCACTCGGACTGTCGCAGATGCCCGGTGATTTTGTAAATGCCTATGTGCTCGGTTCTGTGGGTGGTACCGGTGGCATAGTCGGGGCCTGCGCCACCTTTCTCTACAATCTTCGTCACGCGGTTGAAGAGATAAAGAGTGGGCGGAAGAGGATGGTGATGGTCGGCAATTCCGAAGCACCGGTTGTTCCCGATGTGATCGAAGCTTATCGGACCATGGGTGCCCTGGCTGAAGATGAGCAACTGATGGCGATGGACGATAGTGAAAGCCCGGATCACAGTCGCGCCTGTCGGCCTTTTTCGAGCAATTCAGGTTTCACCGTAGCTGAATCGGCCATTTACACAGTGGTCATGGATGACGAACTTGCGCTGGAACTGGGTGCGCGTATTCTCGGTTCAGTGGGGGGTATTTACGTGAATGCCGATGGTTACAAGAAGTCGATACCGGGTCCCGGTATCGGGAATTATCTTACCGTGGGCAAGGCCATGGGCATGGCACGTGCAATGCTCGGTGAGAGAGGGCTGCGCGAACGTACGCAAATGCACGCACATGGTACCGGCACACCACAGAATCGTGTCACCGAATCTCACATCCTTAACGAGATGGCAAAAGCGTTTGGTATCGAAGATTGGCCTGTTAGTGCGATCAAAGCCTATGTGGGGCACTCCATGGCACCTTCGGGTGGTGATCAGTTAGCTGCTGCAATGGGCACCTGGGCACATGGCTGGATGCCCGGTATTACAACCATTGACCACATAGCAGACGATGTCGAAGATTCCAATTTGAACCTGCCAATGTCGCATTTACAGATTGATCCCCGGGAAATGGACGGTGCATTTGTAAATTCAAAGGGCTTTGGCGGTAACAACGCAACAGGGTTTTTCCTGTCACCCCGGGTTACGGAGAAAATGTTGACCAAACGCTGGGGTGACAAGCATATGCATACCTGGCGGCAACGCAATGAGGCCGTCGTTGGCAACGCAATGGACTATGATCTGGGCGCTGAAGGTGATCAATACCCGCCAATATACAATTTTGGAGATGGGGTGCTCACTGGTGAAGACATTACGATCAGCGAAAGCGAAATCACTATTCCCGGCTTTGGGCAGAGTGTAAATCTTGATCTTGAAAATCCCTATGAAGATATGCACGATAGAGAAATATGACAAGGAGTAAAATCACCATGAAGAAACTACCAGCAAAACAAAAGGGCGCTTCCGCCATTGTTACTTTCATCGTCCTGGCGCTATTAGCCTATGGTATTTATCTCGGCATTCAGTATGTACCACAGGCGATTGAGTCCCGGGCAATTGATTCCATTTTTACCACCATTGACAAGGATCACAGGATGGATCCGCTTGGAAGTGCAGACGAGGCCAAGAATAAGATTGTCAAGATGCTGCAGGTAAATGAAATGAACGATATGGCCAAAAACGTTAAGGTGAAGCAAATTGCCGGCACCATCACCATTAAAGTCAAATATGAGAGAGAACTGAACCTGGGTTACAAAGTAAAGCCGATGCCCTATGAGAAAACACTCGTTCTGAAATAGAAACGCTGACTGATCTCAGTTCTTTTGATTCGAATACCTGTCAAGTGCTTGTCCTTAATTGCCAAGCACTTGCACGGATTCTCCTCTACGCTACGAACCCTGGATAACAGAACCCGGATGAACTGGTCGGGTGTTGATGATAGTTTCGATCAGATGTCCTTTTTTTCGTAGCAACAAGGCATAAAACATGAACAGAGGTCACAGTTTCGAAAAAATGAACCCAACGCCAATCAACAAATCCCTGGCGATGAAAACGGACGGTTTTAACAGCCTGGTGGGTGCGCTGGATTATGCCGCCAAAGGTGACAGTGGTTTCAATTTTTATGACCATCGTGGTGAACTCCAGTCTGTTCTGACTTATCGGGAGTTACGTGATCAGGCCAGGAGTCTGGCTGCGCGTCTGATAGGACTTGGCTGTGTGCATGGAGACCGTGTTGGTATCGTTGCCGAAACCAACCCGATGTTTCATCATTTCTTTTTTGCCTGCCTCTATGCAGGGTTGATACCGGTTGCTTTGCCAGCCAGTGTACAACTGGGTGCCCGTAAAGCCTATGTGGGTCAGATAAGACGTATGCTTGAAAGCTGTGACGCAAGGATTGCCGTGGCCAGTGCAACACATGCTGCCTTTTTGGAAGAAGCTACCTCTGGCCTGGGTCTGCTGATGTCGGGTACGCCGGAAGAATTTGCTGCACTGCCTTTAGTGGAAGTAGAGCTGCTTGCTCCCGCTGCTGGCGATATTGCCTACCTGCAATACACCTCAGGTAGTACCAGTTTTCCACGTGGCGTTGAGATCAACCATGAAACGGCATTGGCTAACATCAGGGGGATAGCCGAAAACGGCCTGAACCTGACCAATGAAGACCGTTTCGTGTCATGGTTGCCCTACTACCATGACATGGGGCTTATCGGGTTTATCCTGCTGCCATTGGTCACACAGTCTTCGGTGGACTACCTGTCATCACAAACATTTGCGATGCGTCCGAGGCTTTGGTTGAAGCTTATTTCGGACAATCGGGGTACGATTTCCTCCAGTCCGACGTTTGGATATGCATTATGTGCACGACGTTTGCGGCCATCTGATTATGAACGTTACGACCTCAGTAGCTGGCGTGCAGCCTGTGTCGGTGCTGAACAAATCAACCCGGTACCACTGCAGGAATTTGCGGATACGCTGGAGCCCTGCGGTTTTGACAAGAATGCATTTGTTGCCTGTTACGGTATGGCCGAGACTGTACTGGCAGTGAGTTTCGCACCTTTAAACCTGGGATTGAGTGTTGACTATGTGGATCAGCACACCATGACTATGACAGGAGAGGCGGTACCGGTTGATCAGGTGCTTGAAAATACTGCAAGCTACGCGGACTGTGGCATTTGCCTGCCGGGTTTTGAATTTTCTATACGCGATGATCAGAACAACGAGGTTGGTCAACGCCAGTGTGGTGAGATTTATCTGAAAGGCCCGAGTATTATGAGCGGCTATTTTCAGAATGAAATCGCCACAAAAGCCGTGCTTGATAAGGATGGCTGGCTGGACACGGGTGACATCGGTTACCAGGTCGACGGGCACATTTATATCACTGCCCGTAGTAAGGATGTCATTATTATCAAGGGTCGTAATATCTGGCCACATGATATGGAAGTTGTGACCCAGTCTATTGACGGCGTTCGCCTGGGAGGCGTAGCAGCATTTTCAGTCACGGGCTTTGATAAAGAAGAAGTGACAGTCATGGTTGTTGAAACCCGGCTCAGGGATCAGGACCGGCGTGATCAACTGAAACACAAGATTTCCGAGCTGATTCACATGCATTTTGGCATTAATGTCATTATCGATCTGGTCAGGTCTGGTTCGCTGCCACGCACCACTTCAGGTAAGCTTTCCAGGTTCCGTTCGCGTCATGATTATCTTGAACGCCAGCGAGCCAATACGCCGAAGCAACAGGAAAAAGCTTACGGCGAACGTAAAATTGCCTAGGGAATGTTCATAAATGCGTAAGACCAAGGTACCGGTTATCCCCATATGCGAGGTCCAGGGTGCCGGGCTTTGGTCTGAACTGGCAGGACAGGTCGTTACAGTGCGAGGCGTTGTAACAGGTGTTGGCCGGCGTGGCTTTTTTATTCAGAGCGTTAAAGCCGGCGGCGACCCGTTGGTTTCAGATGCGCTATTTGTGTTCAGTCCAGCCTGGCCGGCACCCAAAGGCGCGTTATTGGAAGTCACCGGAAAGGTGCTGGATTTTGTCAAGGCCGAGCACGGTAAACCAGTCACGCAAATCAAACTGGATAACGTGCGAATACTAAAGAAACGCGGACCAGCTATCCCGCCATTCGAGTTGACCGCTGAAAATGTGCCCGCGGACCCGGATGAACTGGCCACTTTTCTGAATAGTCTCGAATCAATGCTGGTGAGTGTCGATGCTGGTCAGACTTTTATTGCACCCAGCAATCCGTATGGCGATTACGTCCTGATGCTCGACGCTGATGGGCCAATGACGGGTGTGACCAGAACAGCGGAAGGTGGTGTAGTGGTTGATCAGAAAAATCCGCTGCGTTGGTACCCCGGGTTTCGCATGACTAACTATGCACGTGCGCCACGTTTGAACGTTGGCTCGAAATTATTAACGCGTGTGACTGGCCCGTTGAATTATCGCGTGGAGGCCTTTCAGATCTCTTTAGACCACAGGATTAAAGTTGAGCCTGTGTATTTCTCACTGACCAGCAGTCAGTTAAAACCCAAAGCGGGATTCCTGACCATCATGACCATGAATGGATTTAACCTGGATATGCATGTTGAATCCGCATCCAGGGTTAAGAACCCGTTGCGGGATATAGACGATGATTGGGGTGATGGCAGATTTCATGGCCTGGCGCAGGCAGTGGTTCTGCAGGCCAACACACCTGATATTGTTGCCTTACAGGAGATTCAGGATAACGACGGTGCTGAGATGACCGTGGTGACTGACGCCAGCAGGACTTATGGGGGATTGATTAAAACGATCAGGCAACTGAGTGGTGTCGAGTATTGTTGGGTGGATATTGCACCACAGGTCGGGGCCGATGGAGGTCAGCCAGGCGGTAGTATCCGAAATGGCTTTTTGTACAACCCTGAAACAGTAGAGATGATCAGGGAGTCAGTGCGGTCATTCGGAGTTGACGAGCCCGCTTATGAAGGCTCCAGGAAACCTCTCGTCGTGCATTTCAAAGAAAAGACATCGGGCAATATATTGGCCTGCATCAATGTACATTTAGCTTCCAAACGTCATCAACGCAGCATTTTTGCCCCGGAGAAAGCGGGCCATGATGCCAAGCTTGAGGTGCGAGTCGACCAGGCACGGCTGATACGGACCGAATTGGCAGCGATGCAGCATGCGGGACTGGATTATTATGTGACCGGTGATTTCAACGATACCGAGGAAAGTGAAACACTGCTTTGTCTTGTGGGTGAGGAGAGTTCTAACCTGGTATACCGGGTACCACCGGAGCAGCGTTACGACTACAACCATCGTGGCAAGTTACAGGTGCTGATGCATGGAATTGTGCCCAAAGACCTGGCCGAACAGCGCGCCGAATACGACATAATTCACGGCAATGAGATCCTGGGTGTGCAACCGGGTCATTTGGGTGATAAACCCAGCGACCATGCCTACGTCGTTGCACGCATCAGGATGAACTGAGCGGCTCGGGCCATACTATGGACTGGACAATACTCTGGTGGGTATTAGCCGTTTTGATTGTCATCAGCGGTTTAATTGGCACGGTTGTGCCGGTCATACCCGGTATTCCCATGATGTTTGCGGGGTTGTTGCTGGCTGCCTGGAGTACTGATTTCGAAACGGTTGGCTGGGGGACACTTGCCGTACTCGCTGTGCTCACCGTTTTTTCAATCATCATTGATTTCCTGGCTGCCGCGTTCGGAGCAAAACGGCTGGGTGCGAGTCCACGGGCTTTTTGGGGTGCCACCCTGGGCGCGATTGCAGGCCTGTTTTTTGGATTGCCAGGCATAATTCTTGGACCATTTATCGGGGCAGTAGCGGCAGAATTGAGTGCAGGGCACGGCACCAGGCAAGCCGGGCGCTCAGGTTATGGTGTGTGGATAGGCCTTGTGCTGGGTACCGCTGCCAAGCTATCGATTGCTTTCCTGATGCTTGGTATTTTCCTGACAAACTACCTGATCAACTGGTGAGGATTGTGCTCCTTCAATACCGGGGTTTTGCCGTGTACGTCCTGCGCTGAACCTGAATCCGGTGTGTGGTGACTATTCCAACAACTTCCGCATTTCCTGCATTTTTGCAAGTTGTTTTGCAGAGACTTCAGGATACTGCAAATTCAGTTTTTTTAGCGTTTCGACGACAATCTCTGCCACCTGCAAGCGCATGTAAGGCTAGTCATCTGCGGGGATTGCGTACCAGGGTGCCCACGGACGTGATGTCGCATTCAATGCCTGTTCATAGGCGTGCATGTAATCTTTCCAAAGTGCACTTTCAGCCAGGTCACCCGCCGAGAACTTCCAGTTTTTGCGTTGGTCATCAAGACGTGACAAAAACCATTTCCGCTACACGATCAAGTGGTGGTATTCCCGGGTCTGGTCATGCGACCGCACTGGCCTAATCTTCGTCGGGCTTCAGTATTACCGCCAGTGTGCTGGAATCTCCATCCACCAACTCCGGTGCATCCAGCCCTAACAGCGATAACATGAAGGGGTAGACATCAATATTGTTGACCGGGCCCAGTGGAACACCGGTCTTGATATTTGGGCCGCTGGCGACAAAAAACCCGTGCATCGCTGGCGCCTTGGGTGGCCAGCCATGATCTCCGGCGTTGATTTTGTAGGTTTTATCAGCGCTTGAAAGTACGGCAAACCCCTGTTCCGGTGATAGAATCACATCCGGAAATCGTGGGTTGTCATCAATATGCCAGGCCTCGGGTGCAGTGGCGGGTATATAGGCTTGCCCATGATCCCAGTGATGATTTACCGTCTCCACGATATCGGCAGCACGGCCGGGTTCACTTTGGTCCAGGTGCATGTACAGATAAGAGCCCCCCTCAATGATACGGGCGTCTTTGAGGTTAACAAAATCACTCAATATGAAGGGTGGCTGGTTTGTCCGATAGGTGCCCATGCCGTGGTCGGAGAGCAGGATGATATTGACCTGGTCTGCATATGGCAATTTTTCCAGTCCGTTCAGCAGACGCCCGATGTAATCGTCCACACGACCAATCGCCTCGATATTTTCCTTCGAGTCCGGTCCATACCAGTGCGCATGACTATCTACTTCCTCAAAATACAGGGTATAAAGGTGTGGCCGGTTTTCTGCCGGTTCCGCAAGCCATTCAAGAACCTGGTCCACACGATCCTGTCCCGGTATTTTTTTATCAAAACTACGCCAGTGGGTAGGAGAAATCCCCTTGATCGGTGCCTCGGTTCCAACGAAGAAAAACGATGCAGAGACCATGCCCTGGGTTTCTGCAGTGACCCAGATTGGCTCACCCTCGTAGAACCAGCGGTCTTCCACAGCTTCCCGATTCTTCAGCGAATACCACTTGTCCCGTTTGGGGTCAGGGAAATCATTGGCCACGATCCCATGATGAGTTGGGTAAAGACCGGTAGCTATCGAGTAGTGATTTGGAAACGTCAATGTTGGATAGACCGGCAACAGACGTTCTGCCCTCGAACCCGTTGCAGCTATCCTGTCCATGTTCGGAGTCGGGTAGCGGTCCATGTAATCCCAGCGAAAGCCATCAATAGACACCAGGATCAAGTAGGGCTTGTCCTGTTGATGCAGGGCATTGATACCACCTGTGCCCTGCAGGGTTTCTTCGACAACCTGGGACCGGGTACTGCAAGTGCTTAAAAATAACAGTAACAGGACGGCAATGAAGACGGCCCTTAACCATGGTTGATTGATCGCTTGCTGATCTCTTCCAGTCAAAAATTCAGCCCCCATTCCGTACGCTTTTCTGGCAGTGGGTGCCGCCAGTTTCGTTTTTACTTTGTCGATAATCCGTCCTGTTATTTCAATTGAGTCCAGAGGTGCGAGTAGGCCAGGGCCAACCGGTAGGCCAGTTGGTCATTGGTACTGGAGCCACCATGCCCACCTTCCAGGTTTTCGTAGTACCAGACTTCCTGATTCAGCTCTTCCATCTTTGCCGCCATTTTGCGGGCATGCCCTGGATGCACGCGGTCGTCACGTGTTGAAGTGTAGAAAAATACCGGGGGGTAGTCCACACCGCTTCTGAGGTTATGGTAAGGCGAGTACTGTTTGATGTATGCCCACTCTTCCGGCACATCCGGGTCGCCGTACTCAGCCATCCAACTGGCCCCTGCCAGCAACTTGTGGTAACGCTGCATGTCCAGCAACGGCACGCCGCAAATCACCGCCCCATACAAGTCCGGACGGCGGGTCATTGTCGCGCCTACCAGCAGTCCACCATTGGATCTGCCCTCAATACCCAGGTGTTCGGGTGAAGTGATGTTGCGTTTGACCAGGTCTTCTGCGATTGCTTCAAAATCCTCAAACGCCAGGTGCCTGTTCTCCTTCAGGGCAGCGGCATGCCACTGGGGTCCAAATTCACCACCGCCACGGATATTGGCCAGCACGAAAACACCACCCCGGTCTAACCAAAGTTTGCCGTAGGCACCGGAAAGGTCTTCATAGGAACCGGAGTAAGATGGCGTTAGTGAATTGCGAAAACCGCCATAGGAAAATATATGGGTAGGATTTTTGCCATCCCGTTTTGCATCTTTGGAAAGGACGACAAAATACGGGATCCTGGTTCCATCTGCCGATGTTGCGAAATACTGCTCGGTTTGATACCGGTCGCCATCAAAGCTGGGTAATTGGCTTTTGATTTTCTGCGGTTGCCAATCCGAAGAGGCGACATAGTACAAGGCGGGTGGACTCGTAAATGATTCATAGCGCGCAAAGAAGTTACCGCTGGCATCATCCGTGCTGATAATTTCGAGGGATCCGTTATCAGGGAAATTGATCAGACTGCGCTCAAAGCGACCCTCCGGTCCGGGGTTGAAGCGGTAGATTTTACCCCGAACGTTTTCAAGTACGGTGACCAGAATCGTCGAATCCGTGGTAGCCACCGACTCTACAACGGTGGATTGGTCCGGCTCGATCAGCACATCAATGACCCCATCACCGGCGGTGTGCAATGCGCTGGTATCGGCAATCAATACAGCACCTTGCGGAAACGTTGTTTCCCCGCGCTTCCAGTCTTCCTTTAACGATATGATCAATCGCCCCTGAAAGGCGCCACTGATAGTTGCCGACGAAGGTATCTCGAGACGTTGCCTGGTACCGTCAATCAACTGGTACTGTTCTGATGTCCAGAATGTGGTGCCGTCACGGATGATATCGATATCGTCACCGGCGGAGTGCAGGCGGTTGGCACGGACCATATAAGATGAAACCTCCCCTGTATAAAGTAGCTCTGCATCACTTAACGGGGTTCCCCGTTTCCAGCGTTTAACCATTCTCGGGTAGCCGGATTCAGTCATTGAGTCCTCGCCAAAGTCGGTGCCGACAAAAACCGTGTCGGCGTCAATCCAGCTGACGTAGCCTTTGGCCAGGGGTAAAAAGAAACCATCTTTAACAAAGGATTTCGTGACGGAATTGAATTCCCGTGAAACGACCGCATCGCCACCACCGGGGGATAATTGAACCATGCAATGTTCCGGGTGATCCGACAAACAACGCATGCCCTTGAAAACCCACTGTTTGTCCTCTTTTTTGTTTAAAGCGTCGATTTCTATGACGACTTCCCAGTCAGGATTCTCCTTGGCGAACTCGGCCAGGCGGGTACGTCTGAAAATACCCCTGGGATTTTGCTCATCCCGCCAATAGTTGTAGAGCCAGTTTTCTTCCTGGTAGACATTGGGAAGTCGGGACGAGGAATTAAGGACTGCCCTGGCATCGGCATAGAGTTCGTCAAATAATGGGCCGCTCTTTAAACGTTCAGCCGTTGATTTGTTTTCACTACGGACCCAATCCAGTGCTTTTTCATTATCCACTTGCTCGAGCCAAAGATATGGGTCCTCTTCAGCCCATAGCATTGGGGCGGCTGCCAGGCCTGCCAGCAAAACCAGGAGTTTCAATTGCATTATTGGGGTCCTTCGTGATAGCGGGAATGCGCGTAGGATAAGAGTCTGCTGTCGCTAAGTCCACGTTTATTAGTTACCAAAATGTACTTGGCTGCCATGCCGGTCCATCTGGTTCAGACTTGTGCAGTTTCACTGTGGAATTGGCCGCATCGGGGGAGCAGTATCTCCCTTCAGGACACGACATGAACCCGTCCTATGTGTCTGGCGTGTCCCGGAAGGAAGCACCCGCCTCAGCGCCCCCTCCGGTTCGTCTAACAATAACGCCATTTTGACGCCTGAATTGTATATTAAGGTCTTCTAAGAAAACTTGCGTTTGTGTGAGTTCAGTGTGGACTGGACCTTGGCAAGCGCCTTGAGTATACGGTCGTGTATCGACGTTTCAGTGTCGTCATTTACAATTAAAGTCGCTGTATGTGCAGCACACAGGTTTTCCGCGTCTTGCCATTGTTCGGCAAGTTCTTCGGCCCATTGATTGAAATCGTCAACAGCACCTTCGCGCTTTTCCAGAACCTTGGAAAGTGTAGGGTGAAAACTCATCGCGTCGGTCAGCCCGAAAAACCGCATAAGCCATGGCAGACGGATATACATCAGGGTGTCGTCAACGTGGATGGTTCGCGAGGCACGGTGATAGGCCAGGACCGACGAGAAATGCACGTTTTCATCGTCAGAGATGAAATCAACACCACGGGGTACGGAAAAATCAAAATCCCCGGCGAACATGCTGTGCAATTCAGGGTCTTCGGTACACAGTGCCTGCCACTCCAGTTCGGGAAACTTTAACAGGTGACGTGCAGTTCCATAATGCCTGGCGTTTGGATATCGTTCATGCATTTTGGGTACGTGAATGGTATGGAACGGATGGAGATTCAAAACGGCTTCAACATCTTCCCCGGCGTTGGTTAATTCGTCTACTTTATTTTGGACCACACCACCAAGCGTGTACGAATCCAGAAAGACAAATTTGCCATTTTCGCGTTTGACCAATGACGCCTGTGTTCCTATGTCGATGAGACCCGCTATTTTAAAAGAGCCACGTATGTTCCAGAAGTCGTCTGATAATTGCAGTATCTTGATGCCTGTTCTCCGGTCTTTTTGCACGGTTTTGCGCCAGGAATGAGTAAAGAAACCCTTCTTTCAGTCTCATCGCGGCAACGGAGGGGCATTATACACGCCTTGTTTAAGCCTCCCGTTCAGACAGTATAGTATTGACTGTAACCCTGGTCAGGGAAACAGGTGGTGAATGACACAAGCACTATTGCGTGCTGCGAACCAAACGGACGTGGTTATAAATGCGGATGGCATCTCCCTGCGGACCACGGCCTGTGGGGTAGTCGGCGGGATCACCCACCTTGGGATCACTTCGTTGCGCACCAGCACCATGTACATCTACCCAGTTGTTGTTCATATAGCCCATCGACCGACCAAAATTGACGTAGACACCGGTCGAACCGGGGTTTGTGGTCCAATTGACGTGGGTTGTGCTGGTCCAGTAGGCCGGATAGTCGGTGGCACCTGCTTCGTTAACAATGCTGGTTGCATAGAACAGGGGATCAATGGCCGCGGAACTACTGGTGTCGGGCGATCGGGTGTAATCGACCAGGCTTTGCAGTTCCTTGGCATTGGGGAGTCTCCAATCATTAAAACCAAGGTGGTTGGCGGCGTTTTGTTGTTCAATCCAGTTCAGTGCTTCTTCCCAGTTATAGCTGCTTATGCTGTCGAGTTGCGCCCACATCAAGCCGGTGGCCCTGTCAGTGATGGTGTCGTCGCCGTTGGCCAAAAAGTCGTTCTGACCATAATTGCTATTGCCACGTGTGCACATGACAAAAAAGGTTTTGTCCTGGCCAAGACGACTGAGTCCATAGCCTTTTATACGCCCATCGGCAAAATTCACTCCGAACAAAGTTCCCCCGCCGTCGTTGGCAGTATTGAACACATATGGAGTGTTGGAAGCATACTGGGCGTCAATAATGCGCTCGTCGGCGCCGGGATCGCCGTAACCGAAATTGAAGTATGAGGTGTCAATGAAGGGAATCAGGCCGGCCGTATCAGTACCCTCATAACCGCTCGGGTCAGTACCGCGAAAGTCGATCAGTGAATAGAGCTGTTTGATATCGGGAAGCAACCAGTCTGTATTCCCGGACAAGTCCAGATTGTCGCAATAAGTTTGCGCCTGCGGGTATGTCAGTTTGTCGTCTGCATCAATGTTGCCATCTTCATTGGTGTCGGGGCTTTGTTGCCACAACAGGCCAGTGATGTTGTCTGACACCGTACCATCGCCGTTATCAGTGAAATCGGGCGTATTGCCCGTGTGTTGGGCGTCCTGGCCGTAGAAGGCTGCGTTTAAGGCAGGGCAGGTGATGACTGCACCCGTGTCGTCATAGCACTTTAGCTGACCGGTATCGACGATGGCGTATTCCTGTGCTTCACCAGTCACTTGCCGGATTTGATCAGCCAGGAACTGCAGATCATCAATGATATCCATGGCTGCCGTACCCGTTTCGATCAGGTCTTCATCTTCATATGGGTCAACTGACAGATGGTAGAACTGCTGCGTATCGGAGGTTGACTCGATCAATTTGTACATGCCATCAGAGACGGCCCATTCTTCGCCCGTATCGGTTGATCGCTCCGAGTATTGAAAGTAACGCTCGTGCTCACCTCCTTCACTATGCAGGTTCTCAAATGAAATACTGTCATGGATTGTGTCAACATTCACTCCAGCGAGTGCAGCTATCGTACTGAACAGATCCGTGGTATTGATCAGAGCAGCCTCACGTTCGCTGATACGCGTAATACCCGGACCTGAGATGTACAGGGGGACATTGACACCACCCTGGTACAGGGAGCCCTTGGCCTTGGTTCTTGAATAGGGGGACTGTGCAACCTGGCCCGGTGTGCCGTTATCGCCCACAAAAATAACGATGGTATTGGCGCGTGTTTCGGTATCGAGTGAGTCCAGAAGTCTACCAATTTCAGTGTCCATGGCTTCAATGGCTGCGAAATAATAGGGCAACGGGTTGGCGGCGATGTCCGACTCCGTGCCCGATAGTTCTCTGCTGTGAAGTTCCCCGGGTGGGAGATGAAATGGTGTGTGTGGTGCGTTGAAGGCCAGCCATAAAAACCAGGGATTCTCCTGCTCACCTGTCCATTCAACGGCCAGGTCCACCAGTTTGCTGGTTGTGTATGTAGTTTCATTGCTGCGTTGACCATTGATGCTCAGTGTCCAGTTTTCGTAGTCGTCAACACCACCACCTAAAATGCCGGCGTAGTATCCAATACCCAGTTTGGCGGGGTGATCCTGGCTCCCGGGTTGCTCGGCAAGGTGCCATTTGCCAATAACGGCATCCACATATTTTCCGGGCAGGTATTGATGAATGAATGATTGCAATGAAGTTTCATCTTCCGACAGCACATCACCAGCAACAAGAACCCCGGTTCGTGTGCCGAATTTCCCGGTCAGGATACCGGCGCGTGTCGGGCTGCAGGTTGGGTTGGACCAGGCGTTTTCAAATACCAGTCCTTCGGTCGCAATTCGATCAAGCGTGGGTGTGACCGGATGCTCTGCGGCAACGTCATACTGGCTGGAAGCATCCAGGCCAAGATCGTCTGCAATAACGAGAAGAATATTGGGTGGTTCTGCCTCTTCACATGGTGGGTTTCCCGGGTTGGTCAGACGGGTGAGTGTCTGCTTTCCAGTGCCAAAATCTGACAGATCAGAGGAATAGTCCAACTTGCCGTATTCACAGCCCAGTTCAACAACAATTTCTCCCCATGGCTCCATTTGTACCTGATCGGGATCGAAATCCGGGCCAAAGCGACCGCCGTTGGTTATGTTTATTTCAGAAATGGTAACGGTGTTTCCATCCTGCTCACCCAGGCCGAAAAACCAGACCTGCCTGCCATCACCGTCATAGCTGAACCAGAAAACCAGCACACGATCATCATTGAGATCCTGAATTACAAGGCCTTCACCGTCGTGAGTCTGGTCAAACCACGAACCGCTTAGAGGGGAGGGCAGTGAGACGGGTGCTTCACAATCCAGTCCTGCCAGAGTGCTTACACGATTTAGAGCCTGTGAACCTGGAACATTGTCGACGGTGTAAGTAGCGGTAGCGGTCGAACAGTTTACAAAATCCAGTGACAGTGTACCGGCCACTGAGTATTCAACATCATCAGGATTAAACTGTTCGCCAAAAGCCGGCCCGGTTGCAAGCAGTAACTCATCGAACACAACTGTGTCATTCAGAACCGTCCCAAGACCGATAAACCAACGTTGATCGCCGGTTTCATCGTAGGTAAACCAGTAAACGATCGCCTGGTCATCCTGCAACACTTCCAGCAGGAAGCCTTCGCCGTCATGTGATGGGTCATACCATGAACCACTCATGTTTTCATCGATGACTGCCTGTGCATAGCCCGGTATCAGACTGCTGGCAATGAGGAAGAGAACACAAAACATGGCACGCTTAAGAGGGTTAAGCATGCCTGTTCTGTTTAGTTTTGGTTGAATACAGATGCACATATCTCCAGGGAAAAGTCTGGAGACTATTAAATATCAGTTTGCTGTCGTCTTGTGTCAGCAGTATGTAAAGACAGGTAAAGTGGCAAACTCCAACCCTGAATAGAGTTGGAGTTGTTTTTCGGTCAACAAACGCTGAAGTTACTTAGCCGCCGGTACCTTCGGTCCCGTCTGCACCTTCCTCAACCACATCCTCGGCCTTTTCTGTCGTTGCGTCATAGGCGTCAGTGGCTGCATCAGCCGCATCACCGGCCATTTCACTGGCCTTTTCTACAGCTTCATCAGCCATTTCACCCGCTGCAGCGGCGGCCTCGGTAGCCATTTCGCCTGCCGCATCATAGGCCTCTCCAGCTTTTTCTTTTGCTACATCGTAGGCTTCATCGGCCATTTCGGCGGCTGCATCATAGGCCTCACCGGCTGCCTCTCCGACGGCTTCAGCAGCTTCGCCGGCTGCCGCAGCAGCTTCAGTGCCCGCTGCCTTAACGTGCTCGACCGCTTCAGAAGCATGTTCCGCGGCAGCCTCAGAATGTCCGTCATCACTCTTGCTGCACGCTGCCAGTGCAACTACCATTAACACCAAAATCAAACCAGTAACTTTACTTTTCATGCTATTAGCTCCATTTTTCCTTGCCCCCCAATGATTTGGGGGCTGTAGTAAATCACACACCTGCTATTAAAACCAAGCAGATTTGCTACTCCATATCAGCATCCGCGTCAGGATCCATACCCTTCAAATACTTAAACAGGTCGCTGTCGGTTGACAGGACGATGGTGGTCTTATCAGCGAAAATAGCCTGATAGGACTGCATTGTGCGGGTAAATTCATAAAACTCTACGGATTCAGCACTCTGGTTGTAAGCCTCGGCATAAACCTCGGTAGCTTTCGCATCTGCAACACCGCGAATCTCCTCAACCTCCCGGTAGGCTTCAGACTGAATCTTGTTCAGGTCACGAATACGGTTTCCGCGAATTCTGGCGGCTTCGCCATTACCCTCTGACAGGAATCGTTCCGCGATCTGCCGTCTTTCAGAGATCATGCGATCATAGATTTTTGGCCGCACACTTTGATTGTAATTGATGCGTTTGAAACGGATGTCGAGCAGTTCGATTCCAAACACTTTGACCTTTTCTGCTGCGGCACTGAAAATCTCCGCTTCAACCAGTTGGCGTCCTTTGTTGATGGGTACCAATGATCCCATTTTTAGATCCTGCTGTGCCCCGGTCAGCATTGAATCACGTAGGGGTATGCGATCTTTGGTTGTGCGTATGATTTCTATCAACTCATGCTTGGCGACAGCATTACGGGTTTCACTACCCAAAATATCATCAAGACGGGATTGCGCACTGCGTTCGTCGCGCAGACGCAGGAAGTATTGCAATGGATCTACAATCCGCCAGCGTGCAAACAAGTCGACCGAAATATAGAGTTTATCCTTGGTTGGCATATCCGAGGGGGCGCCATCCCATTCCAATATCCGTTTGTCGATTGGGTTAACTTCCTGGATGAATGGTATCTTCACTTTGAGACCGGCAGTAACGATCGGTTCGCCCACAGGTTTACCAAACTGGGTGATGATCATCTGTTGTACTTCATTCACTGTATAGATTGAACTCATCAGTACAAAAGCAACCAATGCCAGGAATACCAGGCCGATAATCTTCTTGACCTTACTCATGGCTTTTCTCCTTTCCGGGTATCGAGGTTGAGCAAGGGTAG
>Ga0164315_10001462_pt1 | contig 17776 bp, 15 predicted proteins | sample GuaBasSedimGuay6_FD_113737 | JGI IMG/M metagenome (GOLD analysis project Ga0164315, IMG submission 113737) | Subseafloor sediment microbial communities from Guaymas Basin, Gulf of California, Mexico - Guay6, Core 4569-2, 0-3 cm | ecosystem: Environmental > Aquatic > Marine > Hydrothermal vents...
CGGGTCGCACTTTTAGACATAAACATAAACTTCATAAATAGTTTCCTTGATTGTGAAGTGTCAATGAATAGCCCACCCCTAAATCCTCTCTCAACAGGGGACTTAAGTACCGAAGCATATTATCATTCGTTTCAGGCGAACCTTGTACGAAAAACCGCGTGGTTATTGAAATGATTAATGTGTTACAAATTTTGCCAAATTCTAGAATAATAGAATATTGCATTTGCTGATTGATGTAAAAGGATTTTTTCAAACACCCACCGGTTTTGAACCAAAGGGCTTGGTAAAACTGATTGATAAATGACTAATTGCCAATTGCGGTTTTCAAATTTATCAGGAGTACTTCGCTCCCTTTGTACAAAAAAACGGCGTGCGTGATTTTAAAGGAGTACAAGGCGAACCTTGTACGAAAAAACTTTGTCAAGTTAATTAATATTATCCAAAAAATTATAGCCACAATGATTAGCGGTACCTAAATAGTAGATAAAGCAAAGAACCAGCCCATCACTGAACAAACGGATAAAAGATTTTGGGGCCCTAATTTTTTAAGGCATTCGTTGATTGAAGGGTGTCTGAGGCTTCACGTTTTTCAAACGCCCACCGGTTTTGAACCAAAGGGCTTGGTAAAACTGATTTATAAATGACTAATTGCCAATTGCGGTTTTCAAATTTATCATTCGTTTCAGGCGAACCTTGTACGATTGGGCCGCGTGGTGATTGAAGTTAATTAATAACTGATGTTACGCACTACGCTTCAAAATGAGTCCGCAGGGGCAACCATAAATATTTTCTATACATTTAGTGAGTTATTATAGGGCAATCCCTCGCGGTTGCCCCTTTCATTTAGCGGCCATGAAAAAATCGCAAATCGCGAATATTGGCCTTCGCATTTCATTTAACGGCCATGACAAAAAACTTTAATCGCGAATAGCAAACAACAGCCTTCGCATTTCAGTTTAACGGCCATGAAAAATTCGTAAATCATGAATAAAGAATAACCGCCTTCGCATTTCATTTAAAAACTCTTATGACGCACAACGCTTCAAAATGAGTCGGCCCAGGGCAACCATAAAGGATTGCCCCTACATTTTGCTCTGGTTCGTAGGGGTAATCCCTTGTGGTTACCCTAAAGTTGACTAAGTTATTTTATGCACGTTCCTTAACTAATATATCCAAAAAATTATAGCCACAATGATTAGCGATACCCAAAATAGTAGATAAAGCAAAGACATCTGCCCATCACCGAACCAATTTTTTGTGCCCTAATTTTTTAACGCATTCGTTGATTGATTGCAGCATATAATGCGCCATGTTTTTAAAAGCCTCTTAAAAAACAATGGGTTTGGTAAAACTCATGCATACCCTGTGTAAATCGCTTGCCATTTTTTAATGATACTTAGCCATGTTTCGGGGTTTGAAATTTTCAATCTGCACAATTAAAAATCCTGCACAATCTTGCACAACTCTATTACAATTAATAAATACACTTCTGTGAGGATTTTGAAGCGCCATTCTCTTTTTTTTAACAAACAGATTAAAAAAATACAATGTTAAACCAGATAACAATTGATTACCCTCAAACTCTACCAGATTGTTTGCAAACCACACGCGAGCAATTTGAAAACGAAGCTAAAATGGCAATGGTGGTTAAGTTATTTGAAATGAAGAGATTATCTTCAGGTATAGCGGCGCAGATGATGGGTATGGCTCGAGTCACATTTTTGCTCAGTTTGCACCGTTTTGCCGTTTCCATGATTGATTTAGAAGAAGAAGAACTGTTATCGGATATTGAAAATGCCTAACACAAAAACAATCGTTATTAATACAAGTCCGCTCATTTCACTGGTTGCAGCCTTGGGCGATTTAGCCCTGTTAGAATCGCTTTATCATCAGGTTATTGTCCCTTTTGAAGTGTGTCAAGGAATTCAACGTGGTGGTGCCAATGGATTTGCGGTTACGGAATTTGAACAAGCAACATTTTTTAAAAAAATGGGAAGAACCCATATCAATTTCACCTTTTTACATTAAGTTGCTTGATCGTGGCGAAGCGGCCGTCATTCAATTGGCACTCAATGAAGGGATTCAAACTGTTTGTATTGATGAAGTGCCAGGCAGGCGTGTTGCACGGTTGAGTAATCTTTCTCTCACGGGCTCAATAGGTATATTAATTCGTGCCAAAAGAGAAGGTTACTCATTTTCTATGCCAGAAGCGATTGAACGAATGAAAAAAAAGGGAATTCGACTCAGTGAACGTGTTATTAGAGTGGCATTAGAGCAAACTAAAGATATGGAAAATTGAAAAGATGAAGTCAATTTTGATTCTGACAATTAACTCCAATAAAAACCAATAAATTCCTGTAACTACTCAGCCCTGAAAGGGCGCTTTATTAAAGCCCAGGGCAGCGCCCTGGGTGAAGGGGCAATTTTTTTAATGCGCCCCGAAAGGGCTTTCACATCATAAACACCTGCACCTGGGGCGTTGCCCCAGGCTATAATAATTCGCACACTTCGGTGTTGAGTAGTTACAAATTCCCTACTGTTTTCGGTTACCAGTTAATTGTAAACACCAGTCCCAAGGCTCATCCTAAACCTGTTGTTTTTTTTAAAAGCACTTTAAAACCACAATGATTGGCGGTACCTAAAATATAACAGAAAAAGGTTATATTGCATTCGTTGATAAATGACTAATGACCAATTGCGGTTTTCAAATTTATCACTCGTTTCAGGCGAACCTTGTACGAGAGGCCACGTTATCATTCGTTTCAGGCGAACCTTGTACGAAAAAACTTTGTACGATTGGGCAGCGTGGTGATTGAAGTTAATTAATAGTTCTAAAAAATTATAGCCACAATTGATTGGCAGTACCTAAATAGTAGATAAAACAAAGAACCAGCCCATCACTGAACAAACGGATAAAATATTTTGGGGCCCTAATTTTATTTAAGGTGTATTGCCTTCGTTGATTGATTGGTGTATGAAGCCTCACGTTTTTCAAACGCCCACCGGTTTTGAACCAAAGGGCTTGGTAAAACTGATTTATAAATGACTAATTGCCAATTGCGGTTTTCTGTTCTGATATAGTTGCCCAGAAAAGTTTCACGCCAAACCTTCAAGGTTTGGCAAACCTTGAAGGTTTTTACCGAATGCGCCGTGTTTTTTTTAAATCCTCTTAAAAAACAATGGTTTTTGTAATACTCAAGCATTCCTGTGTAAATCGGTAGTCCCTACAAACCAATAGAAGTATTAAAACCGTGGGAATTGGGAATTGGAATTGGGGTTGCAAGCCCAAAGGCAAGCAAGCCAAAAATCAAAACTCTTTTCCAAGCTTTGCGCACAGATGTGTGTGTTTTCATGGTTGGCACATTAATGTAACTCATTGATTTTTAAAAAGGCATTGGTTTGTAGGGACTACCACTCATACTATTGGTACATTCTATAGGAAAGGTGATTATGAAGCCCTTAAAAGCATTAAAAGGATACATTCGAGATTTGTCCAATTTAGAATTACACATACTTCTGACCTTCGAGGATGAAGTTATTGTTGCAAGGTGCTTGGATTTTTCGGTATCAAGTCATGGAAATACTGAAGGAGATGCCCTTGCTTCTTTAGCTGATAGTTTGAAGAATTACCTTAATTATGCTTTAGAAAAAGAGGCATTTAACGAGATTATTGATCCTGATGAAGATCAATTCTGGAAAATTTACCAAAAATTGGAATTACAGAATGAAACTATCAAATTTCAAGAAATAGCAAAAACGTTGAAAAAAAGATATATAAAAGAAATTGCTTATGCCTAAGACTCTTGAATTGAGAAAAGTCATTAAAATCCTCAAAGGGTATGAAATAGAATTTCACCCTAGCGCAGGGGGAAGACGACGTTATCAGTTTATAAAAGGCAATAAATCATTTCCGGTTAAAACTCATGGGAAAAAAACGATGATTTTGCCGTATGCTTTAAATGGGTTAATCCATAAATTTCAACTTCCATCTGATGTGTTTGACAGTTAAATGAATATGATTATTGGTAGTGGGCGATAATATCGGGGCAGGGTTGTTGCAACAGTTAAAAAAAACATTGGCTCAGAAGGTTGGCAAAGGACGGATAAGGGAATACAACACTTGCCGCTTTCACTGGATAACTTGGTTAATTGACTTTTAGTGGGTGCAAATAGGTCCAAATTTGAAAACGGCTATGGGATAGACTCGGCTTTGTTCAAGCTTAAAACCAGTTGACAATGTACACACCTAGATGACGGCCTAAAAATTGAATGAATTAATAATTGGGTAAATAGAATTAATTACCAATTTGGATTCGGGCCGAATAAGGAGGCTGTGCTTGGTTCATTGAATAGTGGGATAAAGGTTTTTGGCTGTTTTGACAAATGGGGCTGAGCAATAAATGTTTTGGCCTTTATCCATAATAATTTGATAATACTGGATTTTGGCAATTTATTGCCAATTGCGGTTTTCTGTTGTGATAAGTGGTTGGCATTCATCCATTGGCCGGCATATCATGCGCTGTGCTAAATGCCTTTGCCATTTTTGTTACCATTCACAGCCTCCGAGAAACGTCCATGGTCAAGACTTAAAGAAAAATAACTTCACGGATGCTATACCTCGATGGGATAGTATCCGTCAATGACTTATGAAATTATTTATCTGAACATCTATATTAGACTTGTCCGAAAATAAGGGTTTTGTGAATTTAATTGTTTGTTTTTATTAGTTAAAAATTTATTGACGGACAAGTCTAATATTTAATTAATATATCTGATGGGTGATAGCCACAATGAATGGCGGGACCTAAAATATAGATTTCCAGAAAAATAATTTGGCAGCCAACGACTAAAGTCGTTGTCTGAAAGCTAAAGTCCCCTAAAGGGGACTAAATCCTTAGCCAATTTCTTTTTCTGGAATACTATACTTGGGGTTCGATGATTCCAAAACGGGTTTTTTGAATGGGAGTGAAAATTGAAATAAGTTAACAAAATCAAATACAACCCTCACTTAAACCTCATAATCGGTTGGGTTTAAGAACGCTCCCAAGCGATAAAAACCAATCTTTAATCCTAATTAACGTCATCATGTTTGACCGAATTAGAGTTCATCAAGCTCAGGGGCGTTCTTCCATTAACCGACATCTGACGCGCTTGTTGGGCCATTTTTCAATGCCTGAATTCTTGGTTTGGAATCACCGAACCCCAAGACTATAGTAGATAAAGCAAAGAACCAGCCCATCACTGAACAAACGGATACCAATTTTTGTGCTCTAATTTTAAGGTATATTGCATTCGCTAATTGATGGGTGTATGAGGCCTCACGTTTTTCAAACGCCCACCGGTTTTGAACCAAAGGGCTTTGTAAACTGATTTATTGAATTACTAATAACCAACTGAAATAAATTGATTGCTGTTAGCTGATGTGACACATAATGAAGCCAATTTCTATTTTGAGGTTCTTGCAAAACTCATAAAACCTTGTTTCTTATTGACTATTTCCATAAACTTAAGCGGTATCTTGGTTTCGGGAAATCCTAGTTTAATGAACTTCACCCCAAACAGGGTTTTTGCAAGAGGCTCTTTTGAAACAGCTTAAAGGAAAATGATTATGTTAGCTGTCACCGAAAAAGGGGGTAATAATCAAGGGTTCTTGATTACACCTGAAATTCTTAGTCAAGCCAAGATTTATGTTGGTGATGAAGTCTTTGTTACTGTATAAGAGGGACAAGTCATTATGAAACAGGCAAATCAAGTACATCATTCATACCATTTGAAAAACTTGATTGCACATGACAGCAGTAATGAACCCTCTAAAAAGCGTACTGTTGGTGAGTACATTGGGAAAATATCTATTCGTGAGGATTTTGATGCGCCATTACCGGATGAATTTGTAATTTAAGAACATTAATGAATTGGCTACATATGCACCATTTTAACAGGATAAGATTGTGTTGCGTTGCTCAAGTTATCAGGCGGATTTGGTTTGTTTGGCTGGGCTTTGAACGGCTGGCGGTGAGGGACCATGGTGAATTTTAACAGGAAAAACTCAGTTGATGGTGTGATTAATATATGCTTTATTTGTGGTCACAATATAAACACAGAAATGGAAAATTAACAATACCATATTAAAAAAGTGAAAGTGATTTTTTATTTTGGCAATATCAATCACCTAAAATATTGTAAAAGGTTGTTTTGCATGAAAAATGCAGCTATTTTGATGGTTTTTTCTTTCTTCTTAGTCATTGGTTGTGCTCCTCATATTCAAAAACCATCAGATCAAAAAATGAGAAAATTTGATGAAGGGGTTACCACGCTATCTGAGGCTGATGGTATTAAAGAAGTTAAAGCTTGTTCCTTATATACTCATGATGAAGGCACTTCATCTGCTAAACAAAGAGTTGTGCAGAAAGCAATAAATGAGGTTGCTCCAACTTTTGGGATCATTGTTAAAGGGAAAAATTCGATAATTGTTAACTGTTTCAAAGAAAATCAAGAAAATAAAGAGATTGAACATTGCCTAGAACAAGCCACTCTTGAAAATGAACAAACCATTATTGAAAATGCTTATACAATACAACAAGTAAAATATCCAATACTTGATGACGAGAGAGTGTGTGTCGCTGTTATTGTTAAATGGTTTGTTTTGGAGACTGTCGCCAACAAACCGAATATAAGTCAATACTTAATAAACTACAAGCAGAAAATGAAGCTTTGAAGGAGCAAGCCAAGACATTTTCCTCAAAGCAAAAAAGGCACTATTTAGTAGGTAAGGAAATGGGAACAAGCGAAACCCAAGAAATTTGGACTAATCTGAATAGAGATTGTGTCAATTCTGATGAATTTTTGGCGGTTGTGGCGGAAGAATTTGATGCGATTAAAAGAAAAACTGATGTGGACTATTATTCAGGTTATCGGCAAGGTTTAATTGAAGTATTAGAGGTTGTTACGGGGCATTGTCGAAGCAAATGTTCTCAGATTGGAAAAGTATCAGGAGAAATCAGTGCTTCTATTTTCTGTGAAATATCAAAAACCATCGGGAGGACCGCCAGTTTTACTCGTCTTATGAGAGATGCTCCTAATATTATTTGTGGAAACGCCTATGTAATGTCCTGTGAGTTAACATTTATTCAAGAGGCAAGAAATATGTGCCCATCCTATGCGACTGGTCATAATTTTGATTCATATTATAGGGCTAGTCTTGGCGGGGCTTGCTCGTACAATCCTAATAAGCCTGATGAATAGAAAGAAGGCGAGTAAATGCTCTCCCTGTCAACAACACGCCATAGCCAAGTAAGTGGTGGGCAACAAAAATGCCCACCGCAAACTCCCCGCGCTGTGTTTGGATGGGCAAGTTAATGTTCTATCCAGCTATATGCAAAACCAGTATGTAAGCCATAAAATCAATAACATGTATAAAGAACAACTTCCTAAAAACTGTCCACCACAAAGTGCGGTGGAAAACGACACAGTGATACTGTACCGGATATTTGATGGCAATATATAGTATTCCTGAAAAAGAAATTGGCTAAGGATTTAGTCCCCTTTAGGGGACGGAAGCGTAGAGACAACGACTTTAGTCGTTGGCTGCCAAATTATTTTTCTGGAAATCTATATCAAGAAATATTAAGCAAAGGCAAAAAAATGGGGAACTTCATAGCAAAACTCAGAATTAAAGCCAAATCTGGGCAACTCAAAATAAACCGTCGCACTGGACACTGTAATTTTTGGTTTTATGAGCATTTTGACCTTTCTAATGATGTAGAATGCTTTGAAATGGTGGAATTATGAACATGATCGAAAAATATAAAATACCAGTCAGTCCTTTTGAAGACAGTGAGGTAAAAGAAGTCTTGGACTTTGCTGATATACCCTTATTGTATATCGAGGCGGATTCGATTGGCAAACTCTATCTCAATTATTTGGATAAATTTGCTGACGACAATTTGGAACAACGATTTGTTATCCCAATCAGTGACGGACGACTTAACGCCCTGAAAAAAGGCTCGATTTCTGTTGGTGAGGCTTTTTGTCATCCGGAAACGCCACTGATTTTTTTGACTCATGTCAGTCAATTAGATGGGCGCATAAAAGAGATATATTTATTACCTGATGACGTTTTTCAAACGTTAAATTCAGTCAGTACCGAGTATTTCTTATCTATAGAAGCAGAGAGTGCGCCGGAAAGCAAGATTGTTAAAGGTAAGAAACTTCTGGTTGAAGTAGAAGCGTTTGTGGAAGAACAAAAATCTCTTTTTAATGCCGAAGAAGTGTTTATGGCACTGAAGGTGATTCATCTTATGCAAGATAGGTTACAAGTTGCTTTTAAATAAATAGCGCAAAGAATCTTGCATGGTTTTGAGTACGATTGTCATCGTGTAGCTTAGTAAATGGTGGGTTTAGCTTCGCTGTTCTTCGATTCGCTACCGCTTTACCCACCTTACTTTTGATTTATGTCTAACGATGAGCACCAGCGCGTGGCACCAGAAAAACTTATCAATCGACATTTTGGCGTAAAGTAAAGGATACGTGTCCTCGTTACGCTACCGGTGAGGAATTTGACAGATATTATCAAGCAAAACAGGGTGGTGCGTGTTCATTAAATTCAAAGCCGCCTGAAAAATGATAAAAACAAGCGTGGCTATTCTGGCTTCAATGGCTCATCGTGATAGTGACAAGCCTTGTATTGTATCGCCACAGTTGAAGTTTAGTTAAGTGGGCAACCAAAGAATGCTGCCCACAATGAAAATGATTGATACTTTTACGGTTCCTTACAACTACGTGGGTGAGCTTAGTCGTTAGGGGTGGATTTTAATACTTAACCATTGGAATCAATAGAGTGAAACTTCAGTTTGAGTGGGATCCGGATAAGGCTGTTAAAAACATTGGGATGTTACGGATGCTATCCCTTCCCCGGGATAGTATCCGTTTGGACATCATCACTACTTCTACAGGACTACCCCATTATTGATGAAGAACATTCAATTGATGAGGAAAGATACATAACTATCGGATTATCAACTTATGGTCAGTTGCTAATAGTGGCCCATACGGATCGTCAAGAACGAAATCGTATCATCAGCGCACGTAAAGCAACTAAGACAGAGGCAAAATTTTATGCAAAATCATGGTTACTATGATGATGACGATCTGCGTGACAAATACGATTTATCATCAATGAGAATCGTCGCGAAGGGCAGAACTGTTCCAAGGCAGCGGTCTCGGAAAAATAGACTTTAACTTATAGGTACTATACAATCAGTTGCACTATTCGATTATTTCTGGGATGAGTTGTACTCTGAACAGCCAAGTAGGGGGCAGGCAACGTATTTTGGTTGCCCACCACAATTGACGATGAAGTGTTCATTTAATCCAAATGAGGAGGATTGCAAATGAATATCATAAAAGCAAGTGCTGTCGTAGGTTTAGTTGTAACTATTCTTACGGTATTTGTAGAGATTGCGTCACCTGAAATCAGATGCTGGTTAGGCTTCGACATTTGTCAAGAATCTTTGTCCCCGCCATTGCTATCCTCTAATCATTCGGTTCTAACCGTCTTAAAGAAGCGTCTCTCTGAACTAAAGCACCGTTTAGACAACACCTCATCAAATCATCATCAAGATTTTCAGGCGTTACAAACAGAAATAAACCAGTTACAAGTCGAAATAGACACCTTAAAACAACGTTTGGCTGAACAACAAAATATTTCACCAAGCCAACCACTGTCGCAATCATCAAAGCCTTTGATAAATCCCTCCCAAAAAGAACCTGATAACAATTATCAAGACTATTTTTATTCTGACGCTCCTTCTGAAGGCCTCACTCATCCCTCAAATCCTTGGATAAACAATACTCTTCAAGATGATGACATTTCTCAACCGCATTCCTCCAGTGATTATTGTCATTATTTTCCTGATGATGTTGATTGTAAATAAATTGAGCCTAAATAACTGATGTTCGAGAGGGTTTCCAATTAGGGTAACCACAAGGGATTACCCCTACAATGACAATTTGGGTTTGTAGGGGCAATCCTTTATGGTTGCCCCCTATTCGCTATAAAATAATTAAAAAATGACAGAATAATGATTTTTTTATGACCTAAATGTTACACCGTTGAGAGACACTGAACATTTCCGTCATTTCTTGTACTTTCTATTTAAAGGTGATATTAATATCTATTTATTTAACCTATTTATAAAACCTAAGCCGGCCTTTATAAGGCCATTCATTGTCCTATTTGTGGCCCTGCTCAATGGGCAATACGCACAAGCGGGGCCTTGTAAAGTAGAAACAGTGACAGATGGGCTTCACTTGTTTAATTCCGCCGGCAAAATGGTGGTGACACCCAACAATCAGTGGGTATTGGTATTGGATGAGTCAGCCAGTGAAGTGAAGATTATTGAAGCAGCGACTCAGCAAGTGTTGACAAGCTTGTATTTGCCAGACTTAGAACCGGGGGGACTCACTTTATCGACAGAAGGAACAAAGTTATATGTCAGTGGTATTGTTAACGGTAACGTAGCGGTGGCAGATATTTCAGCGCCGGATCCTAGCCAATGGACAATCACAGACATTTGGGAAATCCCCGGTGATTTCGGGGCGATGCTATTTGATCCCAATACGCCACGGTTGTTGGTAACTGATAGACAGGTTCAAGGCGTGCGCGTGTTGTCAAGCACCGACGGCAGCGAGTTGGCGACGTTAAGTGTGGCACATTGTGAGTTACCGTCGGATTTAGTGCGACAGGGTTCTTTATTATTTGTGGCTTGTGAAACCAGCAATAAAGTGGCGGTGTTTGATTTGGAAACGATGGGCTATCGCAGTGGCATTAATGTGGGTACCGCACCGGTTGCGCTACTGCTGCATCCGACATTGCCAAGGCTTTATGTGGCTAATATGCGCGGGGGTTCTATGAGTCTCATTAATACCGAAAACCTTGAGCTAATAAAACTCAATCTTACCCACCCCACTCTGAGCAGTCCTACCGATTTGCTGTGGTTAAATGGTACGATTTGGATTCTAGATCAGAGTGCAGCCGCCCTGGTTGCGTTCGAGCCGAGAACCGAAGCCTTTAATAGCTCTATTTGCACAGGCATTGCTGATAAGCCTTCCCATTTAGCAAAGGTTACTTTACCAGCAAAAACCGTGATTTATGCGGCCCACCTGAATGGGGTTGACTATATGTCAATTGACATTCGTAAGGCGCGGTTTCAACCACAGGTGTTAATGGCGGGCTTTGATCCCATTTTGTTGGATTTAGGCGACACCACATTTAGCGTGTTGGCAGTGATAGAAGAAGGAATCGCCGAATTAAACGCAGTGTCGATAGAGCAAAACTTGGATGGCGGATTAGAGTATGGGATGACGCTAGTGGGGAGTATTCCATTGGTGGTGGAAGAGGATCGGCAAATTCAAGGCTTGGTTTATGAAATGGTGATTAAAATACCCCGCGGTGCTTTTCCCCCCGGCACGGTGGCAACGGAAGTCATGGGTTTACCGACACTGAGCCTATTTGGTGATAAACGAGGGCAATTCAAGATTCGCGCATGGGATAACGCGGAACAACAGCACAGTTATCCAGAATGGAAATATGGTCATTGGCCGATCAATGAAACCAAAGACACTGGCACGGCCGCGACGCTCTATCATTATGGTAAACGTGGCCCCCGTCGCGCCCTACCTCAAGTGATCATGGCCGGCTTTGCACCGATGTTGATGGATATTGCTGACACCGAGTTGACGGTATTAGCCATTGTGCGACCGGGCATGGCGAAGATTAGAAATGTGACTTTAAAAACGCCCGCGGGCCGATTGTTTACGGCAATGAACCAAATCAGCGAGTTGCCGAATGGCGATGAATTGTATGAAGGCACAGTCGCCACTCAACGTCGGGGACAACCGTTATTTCCAGCCGAATATGAGTTTTATGGCGTTTGGAATGATATGTTTCAAATCGTGGTTGTTGACGAAGATCAACAAACTCATCAATTTCCTGATTTTCGGGTAGGGCTTTATCCGGAGATTGATTAATTTGAGAATGGGAAATATTTCATCGCCAAAAACAGAGTGTGACTCCATTTGATGTAAGTACTGAAGCACAAATAAACCGGTATTTTATCGCAAAGGGCAACCACAAGGGATTGCCCCTACAATATCGATTATCCTTGTAGGGGCAATCCTTTATGGTGGCCCCATTTATGGTTGCTTCTGTTAAAATACCTGAAGATTTATGGTTCAGTACTTAGAAGTGTAGCCACCCAATGTGTTTTTATTGCCCACCACTGATGGTGCGACATACATATTTTGGGGCCGGCAACCACGTTTGGTGGGCTACGAACTGATGGAACGACATATTTTGGGGCCGGCAACCACGTTTGGTGGGCTACGAACTGATGGAACGACATATTTTGGGGCCGGCAACAAAAAGACGTTGGGTGGCTACACATCTGATGTAAATACTACCCGCCAACCAAGTATTTTCCGGCAGCGGCTATACTTCCAGTCACACAGCAAATATAGCACACGCCTGGCAGCTAATGACTAAGCTATTACTATACCAGTGAATTAAACGATGCGTATTATCGAAGTTGTTGAATATAACCCACTTTGGACAGAACTCTATAATAAAGAAGCAGAAAAAATTCGTTCCCTCCTTGGCACAATTCTTATAAGAGTTCATCACATGGGTAGCACTGCGATACCAAAAATGGCTGCCAAACCAATAATAGATATATTGCTTGAAGTTAAGGATGTTAAAGCTTTAGATGGTTACGAAAAGCGGTTTGAATACCTTGGATATGAGCCAAAAGGTGAGTTTGGCATCGAGGGCCGGCGTTTTTACCAAAAGGGAGGTGAGCAGAGATTGCACCATATACATGCCTTCAATACCGGGCATCCTGAAGTTCAGCGCCACCTTCGGTTTCGAGACTATTTGGCATCTCACCCGAAACAGGCGAAAGACTATGAGCAATTAAAAAGACAGTTAGCATCTATTTACCCGACGTCACCAGAAAATTACTCCACAGGTAAGGCCGCTTTTATTCGACAAATCGATAATGAGGCAATCAGGTAATACCTGGGGTGTTAAATATGACGTGATTTTGCGCCGTTTTTTTCACCAAACGATTGTTCCATTATAAATCTCACCATAACTCGATATTTGAAATCCGATTTGGGGGAAAAATCGGATTGGGAGCCGCTTTGTAAAGACATAAAAAACCCAATATCAAAACGATCCCATCCTTTCTTATAAACAATCCCTGTAGTTATCCGACGTATGCTGTTCCTCACTATTAATACACCTTCCCAACTTTCAAATAAATTCAATATTAGGTAGCGGTTTTGCGTAAGCCAATTGACGTTCCATCTGAAGCACCTATCAGTTGAGTACTTTGATCCCAGAAATAAATGAATTAAATCTACCAATGGTTTTGGCTTATTCGTTTATCCGAGTGCATTTTAATCTAAAGTCTATAATGAGTACAACGAATGACGTGGGTGCATCAGTATAATCAATTATACTTAACTTGACAATGTCATATTATCAGGAGTACAAGGCGAACCTTGTACAAAAAAACAGCTATCATTGGTTTCAGGCGAAAAAAAGCCCCTTACCGCACGTAACCAAGTAAGGGGCTTTTCGTTTAAATTATCCCAACTCATCTTCTTCGTTGTCCGTCTATAATAATCCACCCTGTAGCAATTCTACATGTTCACGGACTTCTGGGGAGAAATTTTCAGGTATTTTGTAGGGTGGGCAAAGTCTTTTTCTTGCCCACCATCTTGCCTCGGTGGGCAAAAAATTCATAATACCCGAAAATTTATGATGTAGGGTGGGCAAAGTCTTTTTCTTGCCCACCATCTTGCCTCTTAATGGCACGCACGATAGAAATTTTGGTTGTGCAAATTAAGTTCCAGGGGCGTTGCCCCTGGCTTTAATAATACGCCCCGTTGGGGCTAAGAAGTTTTAAAGCCCCTTTGGTGCGAAATTAATATAGCCAAAGGCAACGCCCCTGGAACTTAATTCCTATCGTGCGTGCCATTAGTCTATAGGCGTGGAATTTGAGTGCGTAACATCAATTATTTGACTGTACATGCCGCAATCGGCAACGCAATACCCTCAACATCATTATACTTATTGGTTGGAATGTCGGCCTCTACAATGACTTGGCACACTTTGGGGTCAAAAACATGCACGCTCAATGTTTTATCCTTGTGTGCGCCAATCAGCAGTAAACCGCCCGACATCATTTCTAATGCCTCTGTCTCACCAAGCAAATTAGTGCAAGCAATCTCTAACGTATTGGCATCCATGTCATAAATCCACAACTCAGTATTGACGGCCCCATAAAATATCGTGCCATTGTCCTTATTTAAAGTCAGCCCTTCCATCAACACATCTGAGGCTACCACCAACGTGCCAGTCCCGGTCGTCGGATCAATTGTGATCAGGCCGTCACCTTTTGCCCACGCCCATAATGTTCCGTCGGCACTAAACGCGAGGGCCTCAATTTCATCAAAGCCGGTGCTACCGATCACGATAAGTTGACCGGTTTGTCCATCGACTTGATAGAAATGTCCCTTCAGATTATCGGCACTCACATTATCACCCGACGCTGCGTACATCATGTTAGTTTCGGGATGAATCGCAAGCGCCTCAATATCGTGTCCCTTGTACATCGGGCCTAACTCGCTGACTTGATGGTCATTTAGGGTTACCGTGAAGAATTGCGTGTTATTGAGTTTGCCATCGTGTACCCCATAGAGTTGGCATGAGGCCGGCTTAGGCTCGTTTGATGTATCATCACCGGTGACTTCAGAGGTATCTAAATCTAAAGTGAGGCCCTCTTCAGAACCCACTTCGCTTTGACGCGCCCCCCGACTATTAAAGGCCAAGGTTTTTTCACCCGCTTCACCTAACAACGTCAGATTAATGGTCACCAATTCAATCGTACCATTGGGTTCGTCATCCCCCAGATGAACCGCCAAAAAGTCAATCAGCCCGCGTTCATTGTCAAACTCGCTTTCCAACACGGTGTCGAAATCATGACTGGCTGTCATGCTATTAATCCGTAATAGGGCCGGATCAAATTTCAAGTGGGTCGCAATTGCACTAAAATCTTGTATCTCATCAGCGCGTAATTCAATCACAATATTGAAAGGTTCGCCGACGGGTGGCAAAGTGGTATCGCCAGCCAGACGCAAGGCCAGTTGGGCCGATCGGCTATCCCGTAATTGTCGCCGGAGATTTTTAGCACTTTTTTGATTGCTATCTTCGCCTCTACGATCATACTGCTTATTTTTATCTTTGTGCGTGTAATTTTCTTTCCATAAATTAAAATCAAGCTTATCCACCAAACCATCGACATTGAAATCAACCTGCCTATCCTCCACCTGTCGCTTGTCACAATCGCTCCCTTTAGTCGCGCATTTCCAATTCAATTTCCAGTGGTTGAAATCCATTGGTTCTAACTGGGCATTGTCATCAGAATCGCCCTCCCATAGCGGTGTTTCAAAATCAACGGCGTTGTCAAAATCGTCACAGGAAGCCAACGACACCGTTTGCTTAATCGGCACCGTATGTTCGTGTTTAACCCGGATGGGATAAGTGCCAAAGCTGAGCATTTCTTCTAATCTAAAGGAACCGGTTTTATCGGTTGGCACGGCCGCAGACTGCAGTTCACCCGCAGAAACCTGTAATTGCGGCACCCAACTGGAATCAGGCTCAGGCACATGCCCTTGAAAAGTGACTTGTCCGGCTAAAAACCCACCTTCTTGTATAGCGATGCTGATATCTTCGCTTTTTAGGAATACTGACCCTTCATCGCTCACCACCTCGCTTTCGCGTGGAAATTCGGTGCTAAAAGCTAAATGCGTGCTATCGACGACGTTTAACACTTTTCCAAACTTGATGGTCATTAATTTAAAAATGCCACTCGGTTCATTGTCCAGCGCCAAGCCCGAAAAGTCGATATGCCCGGCCCCATTATCAAAATCCGACTCCAGCATTTCTAAATTGTTTTCTGAAATGATGTCAATCACTTCTAGCACATTGGCATCAAAATCTAAATATGCACTGACGGCATTAATCGTTTGATCCGTATCTGCTTTCACAAAAATGGTCACACTAAAGGCACTACAGCTCGGGGCGATAATGTTTTCCGTTTCTATACCCAATACCACGTTGCCGCTGGGTTCCATTTTGCGCTTAGTCAAAAACCCCGCTGTCAGTCGGGAAGAATAATCAGTCGATATAAAAGGTTGCCCAATGGTATAAGCAAAGCTATTGCTACCCACCGCTACTTTACCTCCATTGGCAACCATGACGTGGCGGGCAAGGGTATCCGCATAAGTCGTTGTGCTGGTGCCGGCGATCGGAACGCCTAATATCCCACAAATCGCCAGTGTCAGGGGTTTATTGGGAATTTCAAGCATGGCTTAATCCTCTGGTTGTCGTTACCAAGTACTCTGTCAATTTTCTAAAGACGGGTAAACCGGAGTCCAAGATTTATCAGGAGTCCAAGATTTATCTTGGAACTGTCCAAACTAAAGTTTGGACTCCTAAACCAAACCGGAGTCCAAGATTTATCTTGGAATTGTCCAAACTAAAGTTTGGACTCCTGTCCAAGATTCATCTTGGAATTTTCCAAACTAAAGTTTGGACTCCTAAACCAAACCGGAGTCCAAGATTTATCTTGGAATTTTCCAAACTAAAGTTTGGACTCCACTCCATCACCCACCTTTTGCTGAACGGGGTTTGCAACCCCGTCCGTAACGTTTAGTAATATAAACGTGAGGAGGTTTCTGTCACCCACTATGGAAAAACCGTTTCCACTTCTTGGATAACTGTACAAAATCTATTGTACTATCCAAGAAATTGAGGTGATATTAGGCTTAGAGTAATTTCCGTACTTCCTCCCCCGCTTAATTCTTATTTTGTAAGAATAGGTAGTAACCTCAAAATCCTGTGCATCATTCGTACCAGTCTGAAGCCTACATATTTGGTTGGTATTGTCCCTCAGAAGCGAACTCAATTTCTTGTCTTCATCAAGATAATGAGCCATTAAAACACCGCCTCCTTTTTGATCTTTATCAACCCATTTTGCATGGCACAAATATGCCATGGAGATTTCAACTATTTTTGGCCTTCTATTCAGATCATGAGGAATGTCGATGTAAGTTTCTCCCCTTCCCATGTATGCCAAACCTGCATCAATACTCACGCCGCTGCTTGCATTTTTACCATCCTTACCATCTTGTCCCCGTGCTCCCTGCGCACCATTTTTACCATCTTGTCCCCGTGCTCCCTGCGCGCCGTCTTTACCATTTTGTCCCGGCACTCCCTGCGCACCGTCTTTACCATTCTTACCATCTTGTCCCCGTGCTCCCTGCGCACCGTTTTTACCATTTTGTCCCTGCGCACCGTCTTTACCATTCTTACCATTTTGTCCCGGTGTTCCCTGCACGCCCTCCTTACCATCCTCGCCTTTAAGCCCTTTACAATCAATCGCATCATATTTTCCATCACGATTGATATCTTCGCTTGCGTCAGGACGGTTATTGCCATTCAAATCCCAACAGGCAAGTCCCTGCGCACCGTCTTTACCATTCTTACCATCTTGTCCCGGCACTCCCTGTGCACCGTCTTTACCATTCTTACCATCTTGTCCCGGCGTTCCCTGCGCACCGTCTTTACCATCCTTACCATCCTCGCCTTTAAGCCCTTTACAATCAATCGCATCATATTTTCCATCACGATTGATATCTTCGCTTGCGTCAG
>Ga0164315_10001463_pt1 | contig 17764 bp, 11 predicted proteins | sample GuaBasSedimGuay6_FD_113737 | JGI IMG/M metagenome (GOLD analysis project Ga0164315, IMG submission 113737) | Subseafloor sediment microbial communities from Guaymas Basin, Gulf of California, Mexico - Guay6, Core 4569-2, 0-3 cm | ecosystem: Environmental > Aquatic > Marine > Hydrothermal vents...
GCACTCAGGTTGGGAAAATCAATATTTTTGACTTCTATTCATACGTGGCGTTAGACAGAACAATAGCCAATAAGGTATTAAAACACCTACAAAATACCAAGATCAAAGGGCGTCAATTTAAAGTAAGCAAACTGTGGGAGTCCTGAAAGCCAACAGCCTTTTTTTAATTTAACATAACTAAGTACTGAAGCACAAATAAACAGGTATTTTACCGCAAAGGGCAACCACAAGGGATTGCCCCTACGAACCGCCCGTAGGGGGCAATCCCTTGTGGTTGCCCCTCTTCTTGGTTGTTTCTTTTAATTAAAATACCTGTTTATTTGTGCTTCAGTACTTATTGATTCTTACAATTTGTCGTGTGGTTAATTATGCCTTGGTTTCAGATTTAAACAATACCCAACCATAACGTGGATAGTGAAATGCTTTAAATGGACTGTCTAAGAGTCCAAGCTTTTCGGCAGAAAGTGCTTCAAATTCAAAGAGTTGTTCTTGAAGTCTGGCTTCTGCTAAGCCCTGATTGACAATTAATAGGATGCATTCGGATTCAAGCAACCCCCAAATATACCGAAACAAGCCCGCTGGATCAAAATGATATTCTGGCAATCCTGCTGATAGCATGGGTTCGATTGCGAGATAGGGTAGAAACCAGGTGATGAAGCTAAATTTATTCTTCTGTTCAGTGCCGGCCCCATTGGATCTGCACATGGGCATAACTTTTCACGCAAAAGTTTTGCGCGCAAAACTTTTGCGTGAAAAACTTTTTCAGATCAATTTGGTGGGCAACAAAAACACGTTACCCACCATTTCACGCGCGTCGTGAAGCGGAGCTTCACGACGCGCGTGAAATACATAAAAGAAAATACCTGAAAACTCAATCTCAAAGGGTGGGTAGCGTCTTTTTGTGCCGGCCCCATTGGATCTGCACATGGGTATAACTTTTCACGCAAAAGTTTTGCGCGCAAAACTTTTGCGTGAAAAACTTTTTCAGATCAATTTGGTGGGCAACAAAAACACGTTACCCACCCTACATAAAAGAAAATACCTGAAAACTCAATCTCAAAGGGTGGGTAGCGTCTTTTTGTGCCGGCCCCATTGGATCTGCACATGGGCATAACTTAAACTTTTTCAGATCAATTTGGTGGGCAACAAAAACACGTTACCCACCCTACATAAAAGAAAATACCTGAAAACTCAATCTTCGTAGGGTGGGTAGCGTCTTTTTGCTGCCCACCATTGGATATGCACATGGGCATAACTTAAACTTTTTCAGATCAATTTGGTGGGCAACAAAAACACGTTACCCACCCTACATAAAAGAAAATACCTGAAAACTTGTGCTTCAGTACTTAGAATAACGGGTTTTTGTTGCCCACCAAATCATCGATATAACCACACCCGCATTAATGAAATCAGTTTCTCAGTATCGACTGGCTTAGATAAATAATCATTCGCGCCCGCGTCAAGGCATTTCGCTTTATCGCCTTTCATGGCTTTTGCTGTCAAGGCAATAATCGGCAATTTGCGATACTGGGGTTGCGCTCTGATTTTTCGCATGGCTTCATAGCCATCCATTTCGGGCATCATGATGTCCATTAACACAATACTGATATCGGGATGTTCTTCTAATAAGGTTAAGGCTTCTAAGCCATTATTGCCAGCAACCACTTCCATGTTTCTTTCTTCCAGCACCGTTGCCAAAGCAAACACATTGCGTACATCATCATCGACAATCAATACCTTTTTCTGATCTAAAATGGATTCTTTATCATGTACCATCCGCAACATTTGGCGTTTTTGGGTAGGCAAGTTGGCTTCGACTTGATGGAGAAATAAGGTGGCTTCATCTAATAAATGTTCTGACGAACTGACGGCTTTCACTGGCAAACGATCTGCACATCGTAGCAATAACGCTTCTTCTTCTGCTGTCAAGTCACGTTCTGTATAAACAATCAGCGGGGTTTCGCATAAGCCTTCTTGTTGTTGCATATTTTCTAGCAATTGGCCGCCAGAACCTTGTTCTATATCCATATCTAGGATAACGCAATCAAAAAAGGTTTCGCGAAGCTGCCCTAAAGCGGCCGCTCTTGTCACTGCTAAGGTGGTTTGGATATCCTCACCTTCAACTAATTCCAAAATCTTTTGTTGATGCGGTTCGTTATCCACAATCACCAAGACTTCCTTAACTGCCTTGCTAATAAAGTGTTCTATTTTTTTGAAGACTTCTCCAAGTTGCTCCATGTTGACTGGTTTTTGCAAAAAACCGATGGCCCCCATTTTGGTGGCATTCAGGGTATTTTGTTCTACCGCTGAAATGAAATGCACGGGAATATGCCGCGTTTCGGGATTGTCTTTCAGTTTTTCGAGAACCGTCCAACCATCCAAATTCGGCAAACCGATATCAAGAATAATGGCATTGGGTTGGTATTCTCCTGCTAATTGTAGGCCACTTCGCCCCTCTTCGGCAAGTAGACATTTAAAGTCTTTTTCTCGCCCTAATTCCATGAGAATACTGGAAAATTTAGGATCATCTTCAATGATTAAAAGAGATTTGTCTTCAGGGGTTAGAGAAGCCCTATCGTCATCTATGTCATGCGGCGGCGATTCGAGGCTTGAATGTTCTTCTAACTGTTCTGAGCTTGGAGGCGGTAAAGTTGAAACGTTATCTGGTACACTCATGGAAACGCTGAGCGGCATGGACAGGGTTTCTGGCAAAGACAAGGTGAAAGTGGTGCCGGAACTTTCTTCACTGTGCAGGGTGATTTCACCGCCAAGCAGTCGCGCTAACTGGCGGGAAATAGATAAACCGAGGCCCGTGCCACCATAGCTGCGACTGGTGGTGCCATCTACTTGTTGGAATGCTTCAAAGATCACTTGTTGTTTGTCTTTGGGAATGCCAATTCCCGTATCAATCACACTGATGGCTATCAAATCCTTTGTTTCCCCATCAAAAGGCGCTTTATTTGATAACTGACAACTGTTTACTGATAACTGTTCACTGATAACCCTTTGTATACTCAAGACAATTTTGCCAAGGCTTGTGAATTTAAAAGCATTGGAGAGCATATTATTCAGGATTTGTTTCAGCCGTTGCCCGTCAGTTTGTAAAAAAGCGGGTAAGCCTTCAGCGAGTTGGATATGAAAATCCAGGCTTTTCTCTTGCGCTAATGGACGGAATTTTTGTTCAAGCGTTTCTAGCAAATCGCTGAGCGATAACGGTTCAACATTGACTTCCATTTTACCGGCTTCAACTTTGGATAAATCCAATATGTCATTGATCAGTGTTAGCAAATCAGAACCGGCACTTTGAATGGTTTGAGCGTAGGAAACCTGTTTCTCAGTTAAATTGCGGGGCTTATTGTTGGCCAACAATTGCGCGAGAATCAACAGACTGTTTAACGGTGTGCGGAGTTCATGCGACATATTGGCCAGAAATTCGGATTTGTATTGGCTGGCTAATTCTAATTCCTTGGCTTTGATTTCAATCGCCGATTTCGCCTTTTCTATCTCCACTTGGGTTTTTTCAAGGGCTAAATTCTTGTGTTGGATATCCTCTTTTTGTCGTTCTAACTCTTTGGTGCGCTCTTCCAATTCTTCATTGGTTTGTTTCAATTCTTCCTGTTGGGTTTGTAATTCCTCTGATTGACTTTGCATTTCTTCGGATTGACTTTGCAATTCTTCATTTTGCTGCTGAAGGGATTCCTGTTTATGTTGTAAGTCGGCCTGTTGAGTTTGCAACTGTTCATTAATCTGTTGCATTTCTTCTTGTTGCGCTTGCAATTCTTCTGACTGCGTTTGTAGTTCTTCCGTCTGTCTTTGGCTTTGTTCCAACAGGGCTTGCAGCCGTGTGCGGGATTCGGCAGTATTCACCGCTATGCCAATACTCGGCATGACTTGTTCTAAAAACTGTTGTCGAATAACAGTGGGTGCTTTCGCTAAACCGATTTCAATCACCCCTTTAACTTGATTGTCATACAAAAAGGGCATGAGGATGACATAGCGCGGTACGGCTTGTGAGAGTCCAGACTGAATAATATAGGTATATTCTTCCTGCCGGTGGGAACGGAAAATCATTTTTTGTTCTAAGGCGGCTTGCCCTACTAATCCTTCACCTAATAGAAATTGATTCGGTATTTTCTCATTCGCGGTATAGGCATAACTGGCGATGATTTTTAGATAGGGGCTTTGGTGCGGGTTAGGTTCTTCTAGCAGATAAAATAAGCCGACTTGCGCTTCGACATAAGTGGTGATAAAGGAAATAATGTTCTTAGCCAGTTTCACCTTATCCAATTCGCCTCTCATTTGATCATTTAACTGCGTTTGTCCTGTTTTGAGCCAATCTTGAACGGTATTTTTGGCCATAGCGCCAGCGAGTTTAGCGGCTGCCGTTTCAAGAGCCTCTTTAATTTGGATAAAATCGCCTTGGTATTCCGCATGAGGCATGACATCACGGCTACCTTCTGCTAATTCCTGAGAAACGTGAACAATATCTTCTACAACCAGACGTAAGTTAGACAAGGCGAGTTCTAAGGCCTGTTTGATTTGGATAAAGTCTCCTCGATATTGCGCTTTAGACTGAGTATGTAGATTACCCACTGCTAATCCTTGAGAGACTTGAACCATATCTTCAATAACCACTCGTTGGTTGGACAAGGCAGTTTCTTGGGCATTTTTGATATGGAGAAAATCTCCTCGGTATTCTTGAGAGGGTTTGACGCTGAGGTTGCCTTCGGCTAATCCTTGGGATACGCGAACAATATCTTCAATCACTGTCCGTTGATTAGACAAAGCGATTTCGAGGGCCTGTTTGATTTGGCTCAAGTCTCCCCTGTATTCTTGAGACGGCCTGATACTGAAGTTGCCTTCGGCTAATCCCTGAGACACTTGGACAATATCTTCAATCACGATCCGTTGGTTGGATAAAGCCATTTCGAGGGCTTGTTTGATTTGGATAAAGTCGCCTTGGTATTCTCCTTCAGGCATCACTTGTAGCTTGCCTTCAGCTAAGCCTTGAGAAACTTGGACAATATCCTCAATCACGGCACGTTGGTTAGATAAAGCGGTATCAAGGGCCGTTTTAATCTGGAGAAAGTCGCCCCTGTATTCAGACATGAGCATAACGTGCAAATTACCCTCAGCTAATCCTTGAGAGACTTGGACAATATCTTCAATCACTCTTCCTAGATTGGATAAAGCGGTTTGTAGTGCCAGTTTGATTTGAATAAAATCTCCTGAATATTCAGACTGAGGTGTGACGCGCAGATTACCTTCCGCTAAGCCTTGAGAAACTTGGACAATATCTTCAATCACTTTTCGTTGGTTAGCTAAGGCGGTTTCTAAGGCGATTTTGATTTGGCTAAAATCTCCCGGATAGTCAGATTGAGGTGTGACACTGAGGTTGCCGGTTGCTAATCCTTGAGCCACTTGATCAATGTCTTCAATCACCATGCGCTGATTGGCAATCATCTGTCGAAAGGCGTTAGCCATCATGCCAATTTCGTCACGACTCTTCACATTCACGGTTAAGTTCATGTTGCCTGCCGCTAATTGGCGAGCAATCTCAGTCATTTTCCGTACCGGTTTCGCGATAGACTGGCTAAAAAATAAAGCGATGCTTATCACGATGACAGTGCCGATCCCTAAAATGCTGATTATCCAGATTAACATATGATGAACAGCTGCGAAGGCTTCAGCTTGATCGATTTTGGCGTTTAATGACCAGCGAACACCCGAAATATTAAGCGGTGTGTGAGCAACGATGGTGGATTCACCGCGATAATCAATCATGGTTTTCACGCCCGTTTCACCAACAGCAGAAGCGCGAGTGGCTTTGGTATAGATTTTTTGTTTGAGAAGGCTACTCTCTTTAAAAAAGCGCGAGTCTGAACGCAAGAGAAAATCATCAGAACTGATCAAGATAGTTTCACCCGTATCACCAAGGCCGGTACGTTCTTGCATGATGGCATTGATCTGTTCGGTTGGCAGTTGAAAGATCAAGACTCCCATTATTTCAGAATCTTGAAAGATGGGCGACGCGACGAAGGAGGCAGGCTCTTTAGAAGGTTCATAGTAAGCAAAATCTGCAAATCGCGTGATATCACGCTCTGTCGCAATAACCGTTTTCTTGAAAACATGGCCGATATTGGTATCAGCATAAGGGCCTTTCTTTAGAGAAGTGCCAAAGTCATCCTCTTTTTCGACACTATAGATAATAGTGCCAGTATGGGGTTCGACGATAAACAGATCAGAGTAGCCGTAAGCTTCTTTATATTCTTTGAATACGGCGTGGTATTTGGCATGGACGGCACTATAAGTACTGCCATCATTCGCATCTTCTTGCTTGGGTTTACCCAAATATAAAGTTCGATACTGTTTCATCGCCCCAACATCGTCCGTCTTCAAGGCCTTCATACTGGCATAGTTCGCATCATTTAATGCGTATACAGCATCAATCATGGCAGGATTTTTAGATAACACTTTGACATCGATCAAGCGTTCATCAAAATATTTAGCAATTTGTTTAGCTTTGATATCACGCACAGCGATCAATTTATTGATGACTTCACTCTTCAAAGCATTTTGGGCTTGAGTGTAGGCTAACCAGCCAACAGTCATGAGTGGAATAAGCGAAACTGCGAGAAATAATAATATGAGTTTGCCTCGCAGTGAATGGAAAAAAGTATTCATCAGTTATCAGTTATCAGTTATCAGTTATCAGTTATCAAAGTATAGCACGTTGATGACACTGATTTTAATTAGTGTTAATCAGGCTATCATCAGTTTGAACGGCGTTTTGTTTATCATATTATTTATACTATATCACTATCCCAAAAATGAATGGAAATCAAAATAGAACGCTGATTGCGCTGATTGCGCTGATTGACGCTAGATAAAAGCCAAAAAAAAGCCCTCTGGCTCAAGTGAGCCAAAGGGCTTTTTTACAATGGTGGGCAAGCGTTTGGTTCGATTTATCCGCATCGAATATCAAATCGTTTTCGCTTACCCACCCTACAGAGGTTATTCAATCTTCACTGTCACAAATTGTTGTGTGCCTTTGCTGTTAATGAACAATAACACTCTTTTACGCTCGGCATTAGTGGCTTTTTCTACTTCTCTCACCACATCTTCTACCCTAGAGACTGGATTTTGATTAACCATCATGATCACATCACCTGCTTGCAAACCGGTTTTTGCGGCATGGCTGTTGTTTTCAACGTCAACAATGACAATCCCTTCCAGATCGTTAGATAATTGATATTGCTGACGAGTCTGTTCTGTCATTTCTGACAACGTTAAGCCCAGTACATCGCTGGCGGATTGTTCGCCTTGAGTGGTGGTGACTATTGTTTCTTCACCTGACATGCGCCCTAAGATGACGCTAATGGTTTTCCTTGAACCGTGTCGCCAAACTGTCAGCTGGGCCGTATCACCTGCCTTGGCATCAGCAATCATGCGAGAAAGCTTTTTCGCATTTTTTACCGTTTTACCGTTGACTGCAATAATCACATCACCGGCCAAAATGTCGCTTTTTTCTGCTGGCGTATCGGGTAATATTTCAATCACTAGCGCCCCTTCGCTGTTATCCATACCGAGACTATCGGCAATCTCATCAGTGACGGATTGAATTTGCACACCCAACCAACCGCGTTCAACACTGCCATGTTCCCGCAATTGTTCAATTACGGGTATGGCAATGGCAGACGGTAAGGCAAAGCCAATGCCCACATTACCGCCAGTAGGCGAATAGATAGCAGTATTGATACCAATGACTTCACCTTGGCGATTTAAAAGCGGGCCACCAGAATTGCCTTTATTAATAGAGGCATCGATCTGAATAAAATCATCGTAGGGGCCCGATTGAATATCACGCCCACGCGCTGAAATAATCCCCACGGTGAAGGTTTCGCTAAAACCAAAGGGATTACCGACAGCAATCACCCAATCACCAACACGCGCTTGATCGCTGTTACCAAAAGAGAGAAAAGACAATGGTTCATCCACCTCAATCGACAGCAAGGCGAGATCGGTTTTCGCATCATGCCCTATCACGGTTGCTGTGTGTTTACTGTCATCGTGCAGCTTAACCGTAATCTCATCGGCCCCTTCTATAACGTGATGGTTAGTGACAACCAAGCCATCCGCGTTAAAAATAAAACCAGAGCCTAAACCACTGCTTTTATGAGGCTGCCCGTTTCTGTTCATTTGAAAGGATTCACGCTCAAAAAAGCGGCGAAAAAATTCATCCAACGGTTTGTCTTTCTGGAAAAAGTCCTCAAACGGTAAGTTTTTGGGTATGCGGGGATGTTGAAATTCCTGCAAGAAACTCTTGCTATTTTTCGTTGTGACAATACTGACAACGGCCGGCCGCACCTGTTCAACCAAATCAGCAAAACTAGACGGTATGGATTGCGTCATCAGAGCCTGGTTAGGTAAGGCTATAGACAGGGAGGGCATAGCCAACGCTAAAATCAGCGCAAGGCTATGATTTCCCCTTTTAAAAGGACGGATTTTGTATTGAGTCATTTTTTAAGAACTCCTTTTTAAAATCAATTGGTTATGTTATATCTGTTGCCGATTATCTGTTTGATTGGTGGCAAAGACGCTTGTGTTTAAATGGCGTGTATATTAAAAAATTCAAGCTTACGAGAGAATGTATAACTACAAGGGTTGTATATAATAAAGGATTAAAACCGATAACGACAAGATTAAAACTGCATGGCTAGGAACCCCAGGTTCCACCTGGGGCTATTCACATTTTCAGGCTAAAGTTTCGCGAGCGAAACTTTAGCCTGAAAACCCCTTCGGGGTTGTGCGTTTTATTTATATCATAATATCATTTTAAAAATCAAGGAGTTATTCTCTGTGGTACTCTGTGGTACTCTGTGTTCTCTGTGTTGAAAGCGTTTTATTTTTTTTAAATTTTTCAAATAACCATTACATCACTGATAACCATGAAAACATTCAAACCCCTTTTTTTAGCAAGTTTAATCTGCTTTTCTGCCACTGTGTTGAAAGGCTGTGACGATGGTACAGGTGTCGTTATTGCGATTCTCGCCGCTGGCGCGGCTACAGGAATAAAAAATGCGCTGGATGATGATGGCGAGGATGAAGCGAATACGTCATCCGATGGTTCAGATTCATCGTCATCATCACAGCAATTTGAAATCCTGTCTACCCAATATTACGATGGTGTCACTGATGATCTGTTGACGGCCGGTTTAGGGCAAAATGGCTTAATGGGCGCGGCCCCTGTCGCGGCTGATCCAGAAAATCCAACTGCGGCTGAAATTCGCACTGCCACTATCGTTAATCAATATCAAGCTTCGCAAGATATGCGTTCAACTTCTGGATATGGCAGTTTATATGGGCCCGCTGTTGCGACTCAATTCGCTACCCCTAGCGCCGATGGTAAAGTGGCCGGTAAAGAATACTTCGCTTATGCTGATGATGGCAATGGCAATCAAAATGTGACTATGATGGTACAAGTGCCCAGTGATTTTGATCGAGATAATCCTTGTATTGTTGCCGCGCCGGCACCTCATTCGCAGGGCGTATATGGCGCAATCAGCACTGAATGGGGATTAAAAAATCGCTGCGCTGTTGCGTATACGGATAAAGGTATGGGAAATGGCGTACATGATTTGAATACGGATACCATAAATCGAATTGATGGCACACGCGGTATCGCAACCGATGTGGGAAAACAGGGTAATTTCAAAGCGCAAGCCTCCTCAGAAATGGATTTGTCAGGCTATCAATCGACTTATCCTTATCGTATTGCCCTAAAATCGGCCCATTCTCAACAAAACCCGGAGGCTAAGTGGGGGCAAAATGTCTTGGAAGCCATTCAATTTGCCTTTTATGTACTCAATTTGGAGGAAGAAAGCGGGGAAGCATCAGCGGCCGATGCGGATACAACGGATGCAAATCAAGAAGATGAACAAGCAACAGCTACGCTGAGATCAACGTTCACGCCATCGAATACCCTTGTAATTGCTGCAAGCATTTCCAGTGGCGGCGCAGCCGCTTTACGCGCCCTTGAACGGGATACTCAAGAGTTAATTGATGGCGTCGTGGTAGCCGCGCCGATGATTAATCCGCGAGATTTAGACAGTGGCGACGGGATAACAATCAAACAAGGCAATCAAACCTTTTCTTATCAACGCTTTCGCAAAACGCTGTTTGATGTCATCACCTATTATAATATTTATCAACCTTGCGCCAGTGCGAATACCACAATGGGTTTATCTGGACGTTGTATCGCCTTGCGTCGTACCGGTTTGATAGACGGGAATAGCTTGACAACACAAGTTGCCGATGCACAAAGGCGATTGAATTTGTATGGCACTTTGGAAACGACGAATGTCATTGCCCATAATTACGAGGCCGCTTTTGTTTATGCCAGTTTAGCTAACGTGTATGCGAATGCTTATGGCCGTTTTAGCGTCGTCGATAATTTATGTGGTTATAGCTACGCGGGTAGCGAAGGGAATAGTTTACCCAGTGCCAAAAGCTTATCTGATTTAGCCGATGATTTTCAAAGCGGTAACGGCCTGCCAAATAGCAGTGGTACCTATTTAATCAATAATGAGGGGAATGAAGAAGAAGGCATCAATTTTAGAAATAGCGTTGATGCGAATGGCGAACTTGAAGGTTATTTGAAAGGAGCGTTATGTTTGCGGCAATTAGCAACCGGTACAACCGGCATAACACTGAATACCGGTATTCCTTTGACAGGTGACGCTTCAGCAGATTACCAGCGTGTTCAAAAAGGCATTTTGCAAATCTTTGCCAGTGGCAATTTACGCGGCAAACCGACGATTATCGTACATGGGCGAGATGATGCGTTAGCGCATGTTAATTATAGCGCGCGCGCTTATTATGGTTTGAACAAAAGTACCAAGAGCAATAGTCAATTGGTATACATCGAGGTTAAAAATGCCAATCACTTTGATGGCTTAAACCAAGAGTATAATATCAATACCCAAATTCCATTGTATTACTATCTCAGTCAGGCCCTAGATCGGATGTACGATCACTTGAAAAACGGGGCCAGTTTACCGGTAAGTCAAGTGATTCCGACAGTGCCGACGGCCAGCTTGGAGGAACGATTGCCATTGATAGACAGTGAAGAGCATTGTGAGATCACGTTTAGCGATGATGTGTTGACGATTCCTGAATGTTAATTCTTGTAGGGTGGGTAACTAACGGGTTTTTTGTTGCCCACCATTCCTATCAAGAACAATAAGACTCACCTATTCAAAGCGCAGCGAAGGAGTATTAAAAAAAACAACATGGTAACCCAAAACGAATTGAAGGCATTTTACGAAATCGATCTTAAATCCAAGTTGTTATTTTTTGAAGAACAACGCAAACTTCTTATCAGTAAACTAAAATTCCTTGGGATTATCTACGGTATATTGATCATATTTACCATTTTGACGATGATAATTGCTGGTAACTTAGAAGTGGCAAGGATAGCCACAACCATATGTATGGTATTCATCCTCATAGCCATCATAAATTTCTTTCGTAAAATGAAATCTTCTTATCAGGCTCATTTCAAAAAAGCGATAATTGGCCCATTGGTTACATTTATTGACCAAAACTTGAGCTACGCTCCTGAAAAAACCATCAAGGTTGAAGCATTTCACACCAGCCAGTTGTTTAAGCAAGAGTACGAGTACGGGGTTGACGAATGGACTGGAGAAGATTATGTCAGCGGCATTTTGAGTGGAACGAATGTAAAATTCGGAGAAGTCCATGCACAAGAAGTAGTATATGATGAGGGGGAATATTATGATGGTGGATATTATGATGGTGGATATTATGATGGTGGATATTATGATGGTGGATATTATGATGGTGCGGAGGCTCACACTGTCACTGTTTTTAAGGGACTATTTTTTATTTTCGACGTAAATTGGGATTTTGATGGCATTACGTTCATTTTACCCAATGATGGTGAACAAGGTTTTAAAAAACTCTTGCAATTACTGAAGTTAGCAAAGCCGGCATTGGAACGTGAATTTATTGTTCATAGTGATAACCCAATTATAGCTAATTATGTTTTTTCGACGGCCTTTATGCAGCGTTTACTGGCATTGCGTCGTCGCTTAAAAACACCGATCCATTTGTCTTTCGTTAAGGGCAAACTCTATATGGCAATCCCCGTTTCCGAGAATTTGTTTGAACCACCCATATTTAGTACGGCGTTAGATTTTCAGTTCATCCAAACAACTTTTGAATATATGCAGCTTGGCAAAGTGATTGTAGAAGAGTTATTAACTCTTATGAAACGACCTAATTCCATTTAAACCTTAAACCTGACAGGTTTTAAAAACCTGTCAGGTTTGCCTCGGAGTTATTACCATGAAATTATGTCCCGGCATGTGGTGTCCCAGTACCCTTTTTTTGGCTACTGTACCCTTTTTACTCTCTTTAATTTTTGCCTTAGTTTTTAGTTTTTTTTCACTTAATCGGTTTTTTGATATTCCAATTCATGATATTGGTAACGTAACTTCAATCAAGGCCGATCACATTGACGAATCCAATGAAGGAAAACTAGTTCATTTAACGGGCAACATCACAACCGATGATCTTGCAACCGATCCTTTATTTGGCGTTATCGTTTCCGATGTCATTAAATTAAGACGGGTTGTGGAGAAATTTGAGGGACAAGATAAAGGCTGGTCAGATACCACTTTGCGCCTAAACAGTAAGATATTTGTGCCTAAACAGGTGAAATTGGGTGCATTTACCTTATCTTCGGGCCTTATAGATAAGTTCTCCCATTTTCAACACCTACCCATGACAAAAGAATTATTTGAACAAATACAGGATAATCTCAGTGTCCAATTGGGCGGTAAATTGCATTTCAAAAACGACAATTACTATGTAGGACAAAATCCTACCCTGCCTCAATTTGGCGATTTACGGATCCGTTTTTTTGTGGTTAACATTGAGACGGTGAGTGTTATTGCCCAACAAGTGGGTTCAGATTTAGTTTCCTATCAAACTCAGACTGACATTGAACTGTTGAAATCTGGTGCGCTAAGTCTGGAGGAAATCATAATCGGTCACAATATTTCTGTAAAAACATACTATTTTTCCCAATTTAGCAAAAGATTCTTGCCCTATTTTTTGGGATTTTTCCCCTTAGCTCTCAGTATTTATTTGCTCTTATTGACGTTGAAACTACTTAACAACTTTCCACCAGCTTGGACTTTAACAAAATCGTCACTTAAGGCTTTTATTTTTCTATTCGTCATTCTACTCTTCATCACGTATGGAGTAATCATAGTCTTTTTGGTTATCTTATATGCTATCTATCCTATTATTCTTTTACTCAGTAAATTATTTAAAAACATACCCTTTTTTGATAGCCTCACTAACCGGATCAATTGGCTTTCTGCACTGATAATAACCCTCAGTCTATCTCTTATCATTATCGCTAGTATTTGGATAATCCATCTTCCGATACTAGGGATTATCTTGATCATAATGGCCGTTGGGAACTTGTATTTCTTGAAACCGGCCCATCGGTTGTTGACACCCATAAACTTTGAACTGCCACAACCACCGCTAGTTCAGGAAACGGTAATTCCCCAGAAAGAGTTTTTCTAATGCTTGGGCATTGGATATCATCTTTATGAAAGGCTCAATCTTCGTAGGGTGGGTAGCGTGTTTTTGCAGCCCACCATTTGATCTGTTACGGCTTGTAACTGAGGAACCAATATTATGACAACACATTTTCATAACTCATCGTAGGGTGGGTAGCGTGTTTTTGCTGCCCACCATTTGATCTGTTACGGCTTGTAACCGAGGAACCAATATTATGACAACACATTTTCATAACTCTATCCCGTTGATAATCTTAGCCCTACTTTTTTTTGGGCCACCGTTAGCCCATGCACGGACGAATTGTAGCCATGTTACCCAAATTCCCCAAACCGAATGTGAAGCCCTGCTCGATCTTTATCATCGCACGAATGGGCATGCTTGGAAAAACAAATGGGGCTGGGGTGAGACATACAAACCTTGTCAGTGGCACAGTCGCAGAAACCGCGTATTTGCGATTGCCGGAGTCACCTGCAAAGGGGGCCATGTCATCACGTTGCATCTAAATAACAACCGGCTCAACGGCCCAATTCCGCAATCAATAAGTCAGTTAAAACAATTACGCTATTTGTTTCTGGCTAAAAATCGCTTGACTGGCCCCATTCCTGATGCCTTAGGCAACTTGAGCCAATTGACAAAACTCTGGTTGAATGATAATGAACTCAGTGGCACCGTTCCGGAATTCCTTGGCAAGTTGGAGCAATTGAAAGAACTCTTGCTGAACGGCAACCAATTCGAGGGGAAGATTTTAGAAGTGATTAACCAATTGAATCAATTGGATTTTCTCAATTTAGCCCAAAACAAATTCAGTGGAGTGTTTCCTAAATCTTTGACAAGCCTAAATCGACTCATCATAGATGACAAGCACTTGAGTCTGTCTATTTGTAGCATTGTGACTCAAATTCCTCAAGCCGAGTGTCGATCCTTATTTGAGTTTTATAGCCAGACAAATGGCCCCGTTTGGAAAAATAACGCCGGTTGGAATCTGACCCAAACCCCTTGCGATTGGCAAGGCATTACATGCTTTGATGGGCATATCACGCAGCTTGAACTGAGCAATAATCAAGTGAGTGGCCCCATTCCAGAATCGATGGGTTATACTTTAAGCCAGTTGACAAGGCTCAAACTGGACAAGAACCAACTTAGTGGCAAGATTCCATCATCTTTGGGTCATTTGAGCCAATTAACAACCATCGAACTGAACAACAATCAACTCAGCGGCTCGATTCCCGTACCGATTGGCTATTTAAACCAATTACAGCAGCTTGTTTTGAGCAACAACCAACTCAGTGGCCCAATTCCAAAATCAATTGGCAACTTGAGCCAGTTAAAAAACCTTTCTCTAGGTGGCAACCAACTATCGTGTGACGATATACCCTCGTCATTAACGAGATCAGGCACATCAGTTAGTTGTTATTAACAGCTATCCTTATTTTGCGAATTTCGTTTCAATTTTCGTTCCAAATTTAATTTATTTTGCGATTGGAATGCATGTTATTTTGCGAATTGAATGTAGGGTGGGTAACGTGTTTTTGTTGCCCACCAAGTCTATCCAAAAAATTAAGGCAAATTATTCCAACTCTCTGGCATTGAACAATCACCGGTGATCATGGCGTTAAAACGAATCCCTTTACCACGCAACAATTCAATCACTTTTTCGACATCGGCATCATCATACGGCGAGGCATCGGTTGCAAACAATATCTCACCACCGACTTTGGTATGCGGAATGGCGACTAATAAGGCTTCTACGGAAGCTTCTTCGCATAATCCGCCACCACTGGCCGTTAACTCTTCAATCGCGCCACGTAAGACGGCCATATCTATGCCTTATTTACTTGATACCGATACTTGCAGTTACATAATGAAACGTCATCCTTTGTCGGTGTTAAAACATCTACAAACGATAGAAATGTCAACGATTGGTATTTAACTTCCATGACTTTAGCAGAATTGCGTTACGGTGTTGAACGCCTTAATTCCAGTCGTTTTACTCAACAGGACGTTGATTTGTTTGTGACTAATTTAACGGTTTTCGCATGGGATGCAGAAGCCACTCAATATTATGCTATTTTGCGTGCCGATTTAGAACGCAAAGGCTTACCGATTGGTAATATGGATATGCTCATTGCTGCTCATGCACTCCGGTTAGATGCTATTTTAGTGACCAATAATCAACGTCATTTTTCCCGTATTGCTGGTTTGAAATTAGAAAATTGGGTAGAAATGTGATTAGACAGGGCAGACAAAATGACATTGATCTGCCCGGTTCCCATTCATTGACAAATAGCCTTTTCTGGATGATCTTCACAGACGATGGTTTTAAGCGCATCGTTTTGGGATTTCAGTTCTTTGACGGCTTCGACTACTCGGATGGCAGTTATATCAGCGTATATTATTGATTTCTATTTATTTTTGTCGGTATAGACGAGTTCAGGCAAAACGGATTCAACGTTTTTTTGGTTCCCACACGCCAGCGTGGGAATCCAAAAGGGACGCGCCTCTGGCGAGTGGGAACGAGAAAATTATTTTCAAGAATATCTAAAATTGTAGTGAGTATAGGAAAAAGTGAAACCTTAATTTATGTCACTAGAAGAATAACGTTGTCCATCAAATTTAAAGATTTTTTCTTCTGATATTTGTTGAGTTCCTCGGATGCCGTTTGTTGTTACAACCAAGTCAAAAAATGGGGCACCTGGAACCGGACGTATTGAAATATCAGACTTTAATGAAGAATAATCAGGTTCACCCTCTTCTATGCCAGATGCCGAATTATCTTCATAAGTGACTTCACTAAAAACTTCGTGGTATGCTCCCGCTAAATCCACATATATGGAAGTCATACTGGTAAATTGCCCCATTTGAGTATAACTATCTTCAATAAAAACGCCCCAAGTATCATTTCCAAGAATGTGTACTTTTATAGATTCTGGAGGTTCACCCCAAGCTCCTGTGGTCAAAATACCTAAATGCTTTCTACCTAAAATCCAACCCTCTTCAGCTAGCTTCTTAAATTCGATAAAACTAAAAGTTGGGGCACACGCATGACACTCAAAATCAGGTGGCTTAGAGTATGCTGCCATAATGAACCTTTCATCATTTTTATCATATTTTAAGTAATAAGGCTTCAGAATTAAATGGTTAAGTTCTGAAACATTTGAATCTGAAGAACGGGGAAACTGGTAAAATAGATAAAACAATTTTTGAGGCTTCATCTTGATTCCATTCTTGCATGACTATATTTGCAGAAGACAATAAAGAAGGTAAATCGCTCTTGCCGGTAATGAAAACAAACAAGCCAATGATTGTTGATAAAAAAGCTATTCCACCTCCAATAGCTGACATTATGAATTTTAACTTTGATTTCTTTTGAGGAGTATTATCAGACATATTCTTTTCCTGTTTAATTAACCAGAGTAAATTTATGGTTATATGGCACGAGTAGATTTGGAGCTCGTAGATTGGACTGACGAAGGAAGTCCAACAAATCTTGAAAATAAATTGAGTTTTTAGCGTTGGACTTCGCAAGCTCAGTCCAACCTACGTGCTAAAGGGCGCTAAAGAAAATCTGGCGTTGCGCCTTTTGCGTCTTTTGCGTTATTTTTTTTTGGGGGGCTGTTATCAGTTAAAATACAATTCAATTTAATTCGGTAACTGAACTTTTAGACGTTTCAGGATAAACAGAATGGTATAATTTTGTAATCGTGTTCCATTAAAAAGCGTTTTCAAATCAATTTGATGATGAAACCGAATCACACGGGTTTAAAAACGATTCCCTTTTGACTTCCAATACTTGATTATAATTAACGTGATTGTCATAACCATTACATTCAAGAATCAAGTCTAATTCTTTTCGAGGTTTGAGTTTTTTGAAGAAAAACTCAAACCTCGAAAACATCAAATTGCCTTGTTCTAGGGTTGCCTTATTTTATTGACAACAAAAAATATCCAATTCAGGGTATCAAATACTCGCTGTAGATCCATAGTAGCTGAGATTTGTTTACGGTTTTTAGTAAACACACTGTTCTTCAGTTTACCAAATTCCCAATATTTACCTGTAGTAACAATAGCATAATAACAAGCATCAACTACTTGCTTGTCATCTTGAATAGATGCTGCAACCATTTCAGCTAAAGCTTGCGCCCAC
>Ga0164315_10001464_pt1 | contig 17758 bp, 11 predicted proteins | sample GuaBasSedimGuay6_FD_113737 | JGI IMG/M metagenome (GOLD analysis project Ga0164315, IMG submission 113737) | Subseafloor sediment microbial communities from Guaymas Basin, Gulf of California, Mexico - Guay6, Core 4569-2, 0-3 cm | ecosystem: Environmental > Aquatic > Marine > Hydrothermal vents...
CAGTGTGGAAGGTTCTGTGGATGTGTTTGTAAAAACCAGTCCTTTTCTTGACCTTATGCCTGATGGTATTGAACCAATTGCCCCTAATACTATTGTTGTTTGTGTAAAAGATACAGTTTTGCTAGATGCTGGTTCTGAACTAAATCCTGAAGCGACAAGTTACAACTGGAACAATACTGGATTAAATGAAAGATATTTAACAGCAATTTCAAATGGTAGCTGGATTGAAAGTCAGAAGCATTTTGTTGAAGTAATTGTTGAAGAAACTAATTGTTCTGCAACAGATAGTATCATCATCATTTTCGATTTTAATGAATGTGCCATTGGAGTGGATGAGTTTTCTGACACTCAGCAATCATTGATTATTCAACCGAATCCAAATAAAGGTAAGTTTACCATTTTAGTATCAGAACAGATCAGTGACTTCGAATTAAAAATATTTGATTTAAATGGTTCTCAAGTTTATTTAGAAAAATTTTCTGGAAATTATTCAAAAAGTGATAAACTTGTTTTAAATATTGATTTTCTCCCAAAGGGATTTTATTATGTTTCCCTAAGTTCACTAAAAACAGAAGCCATGGGGAAAATGATAATATTTTAAGTAAGATATCCTAAAACCTTGGTAAATTATGAAAAAACTCGTAATAGCCTTTTTCTTAATAATGGGTACAACTTTAATAATAGCTCAGGAACAAACAAGTAATTGGTTTTTTGGACAAAATGCAGGGCTAAGTTTTACATCAGGTACACCAATTGTAAACCTAGATGGCTCACTAAATACAATGGAAGGAACTTCCTCAATTTCTACAGAAAATGGAGTGTTATTAATGTATTCTGACGGTAATAAAGTATGGAATAGTGATCATATTAGAATGCCAAATGGATTTGATTTACTAGGTGATCCTTCAAGTTCTCAATCAGGTATTATTGTGCCCAAACCAAATAGTGAGAATCTCTATTATTTTTTCACTGTAGATAATGTTCAAAATGGTCCAGGTGGGTTAAATGGCTTAAATTATACTTTAATTGATATGAGTTTGGACAATGGTAATGGCGATGTTGTAGACTCAGTGAAGAATATTAACTTAACTTCTCCCATGTGTGAGAAATTAACTGCTATTGGTCATTTTAATGAAACTGATTTATGGGTGATTTCTCAAAAATGGGGAACCAATCATATTTATGCATATTTGGTAACTGAAGAAGGTGTTAACCACACTCCCGTTATTAGTGTAGTAGGACAAGTAATTGGTGGACCTGGAGTGGATATAGATGATGCTAAAGGATATATGAAGGTGTCTCCAAGTGGAGAATTCATAGTTAAAGCGAATGCTGGACTCCATTCAGTTGAGATTTTTGATTTTAATGACCAAACAGGAGAGGTCGGCAATCCAATGATTATTCCAGATCTATCTGGTGAACCTTATGGTGTTGAGTTTTCACAGAACGAAAAGTTTTTATATGTTAATACCTGGAAAAGCAATAGTACAAAACTGCTGCGTCAATTTAATCTGGAGTCAAGGAATATTGAAGAAATTAAAGCCTCAGAATATATTGTTGCAACGGGTACAGAAGGTGCTTTACAACTGGCTCCTGATGAACATATTTATGTGGCAATGAGAAATTCTGAATCATTATCACGGATAAATTATCCAAATGGAATGGGCGCTGATTGTGATTTTGAGTGGGCCTCAATAAATTTAGGTGGAAGAATGTGTTCATGGGGTCTACCAAATTTCATGCAATCTTTTTTCAATACTTTAACAGATGTTGAAGAGTCTGAAGTAACTATGTTCGGTATTGAAATTTTTCCAAATCCAAATAAAGGAAACTTTAATATAGTTTTTAACGAAAATATTAGCAATCCTGAATTATCAATATTAGACATAAATGGACAGATAATCCATGAACAAAAGTTTGCGATCAATTACTCAAAAGGTGAGAAGGAGGAGATTAAAATTGATTTCCCGGTGAAAGGAATTTATTTTATTAAGATTAAATCTGAAGAAAGAGATTACTTTTGCAAACTTTTAATTCAATAATGACAAAGTCTGACAAAACAAATAAATTTCAAACATCCAATGTGCTACTGGTTTCATCCTCGCACATGCTTCACGATATTTATTCGTCTTTTCTTGCGCCTTTACGACCATTATTAATTGAAAAGTTTGGTATTACCCTTGCAATGGCATCTATGTGGGATCTTGTAATGAGGATTCCGTGGCTTTTAAACCCTTTCATTGGCATGATAGCCGAAAAGACAGCAGCACGCTATTTTGTAATTGTTACACCTGCAATTACTGCGATAAGTATGAGTTTGTTGGGCCTGGCACCCTCATTTACAATAGTTTCTGTTTTACTTTTTGTAATGGGGGTAAGTAGTGCTGTTTTCCATGTTCCCTCACCTGTAATGATTAAACGATTATCAGGAAGATATACAGGCAGGGGTATGAGTTTTTTTATGTTTGGTGGAGAAATGGCTCGTACACTGGGACCATTAATTATTACTGCTGCTGTTACATACTGGGGACTTGAAGGAACCTGGAAACTTATTCCTTTTGGTTTGATTGCTTCGTTTATCTTGTTTTTAAAACTAAGAAATATCAAAATATCTGATAGTTTTAAAAAAGGAGAAACTGCAAAGCCACAGTATTTAAAGACAATTAAAAAATATCTCCCTTTTTTTATGATTCTTGTAGGCATTACTTTATTTAGAGCAATAATGAAATCGGGATTAACAGCCTTTTTACCTACCTATTTTTACACCGAGAAAGGGGAGACCTTATGGTTTGCAAATTCAGCATTGGCAGTTTTTCAGTTGGCTGGTGCTGTGGGTACTATCCTTTCGGGAAGTATTTCTGATAAAATGGGAAGGAAAACAACTTTGCTTATTATTAGTGTTTTGTCGCCAATAATGATGTTTTTATTTGTGAGTTCAAGTGGTTGGCTGAGTTTTGTGTTTCTGGTATTATTGGGTTTCTTTGTTTTTGCTCCCGGACCGGTTCTCATGGCTTTAGTTCAGGATACATCAAAGAGCCTACCAGTTTTTATGAATAGTATTTTCATGACAATAAGTTTTATTACTTCGGCTGTGGCTGTCCTTTTTGCTGGATTGCTGGGTGATTGGCTGGGGCTGGAAACTACTTATTTAATATCATCGCTTTTGGCTTTGGGGGCAATACCGTTTGTGTTACTGTTGAAAAAACAGAATAAATGAATTCAATAGACAATAATCAATAGAAAATGGAAGGAACAATTAGGAAAAATATAGAAGTTGGAATGTTGGTTAATATTGTTTTAAAAAAAGACCAGCGCAACGGCGAGTTAACCGAAGGCATAGTAGAAAAAATTCTCACAAAATCGGCAAATCATCCTCATGGCATAAAAGTGCGCCTTGAAGATGGACAGGTAGGTCGTGTTAAAGAAGTAATTGAAGAAGAATGAAAGACTATAAATTATTAAACCCACTTGATTATAATTTGGGCAAACGGGTGAAAATTGTTGAAATATCCAATGATCATTTGGGAATTTTAAAGCAGCGCAAATCAAGAATAATAATGAAAGACGGTTTGCAAATAATGGAAATTGTGAATCAAATCCGTACTGTAAAACCTAAAATAGATATCAGCCTTATTATCTCAGGCCCATTGTGTAGTAAAACACGTAAATGCTTAAATGACAATAGGGTAGGGGTGGTTTTGTAAATTTAACTATTCACTATCTTTGCCGCATAATTATTTTCTATGAAATTTGAAGATTACCGCATTGCCGCAGGTTTAAAGACCAGTATTGCAAAACTAGGTTACAAAAAACCAACTGATATTCAATACAAATCTATTCCACCCATATTAAAAGGGGAGGATGTATTGGCCATCGCACAGACAGGAACCGGTAAGACGGCCGCCTTTGCAATTCCTATTATTCATCTTTTACAGGAACGTAATATTAGTGGTCGTAATGAAGGAGTGAAGTGCCTGGTTATGGCACCCACACATGAGTTGGCTTTGCAAACCGAATCTGTTTTCAATACTTTGGGAGAAAATACAAGAGTTACTACTTTTTGTATCCATGGTGGGGTAGAGCAGGAGCCACAAATAGAAACCTTAAATAGGGGAGTTGACATTTTAATTGCCACTCCTGGTAGAATGTTTGATTTGGTTAGTCAGGGTGCATTAAATTTAAAAAGAGTAGAAATTTTGGTTTTAGATGAAGCCGACCATATGCTGGATAGGGGATTTATTAATGATATTCGTGACCTCATGCAACATATTCCACGAAACCGTCAAACACTTTTCTTTTCGGCAACAATTAATAATAAGATAAAAAAACTTGCATATTCCTTAGTTATTAATGATGCTATTAGAATTCAGATATCACCAAAGGATCCTGTTGCAAAAAATATTGAGCATGCTGTGGCTTTCATTGAAATGGATGACAAACGCTTTTTTCTGGAATCAATGATAAATGATAACCCGGATCAGAAAATTCTGGTATTTGTAAGAACAAAAGTAAGGGCAGAGCGTGTTAAAAAGGCTATGGAAAGAGTTGAAATTAAGGTAGATACTATCCATAGCGACAGACTGCAGGAAGAACGGGAACAAATAATGAAAAACTTCCGGAGTGGAGAATTGAAGGTTTTGGTTGCCACAGATGTAAGTGCAAGAGGTATTGATATTCCAAATGTAGAGTATGTTGTAAATTACGATATGCCCGAAACTTCTGATAATTATGTACACAGGGTTGGCAGAACCGGACGTGGTAGCCAAAAAGGACAAGCAGTTTCATTTTGTAGTCAGGAAGAAAAATATTTGTTAAAGGAAATAGAAGAAAACCTGGGTAAATCAATTCAAAAAATTGAGATCTCCAAAGGGGATTATAAAACTACTTTGGAGTTTACAGGTGAAAAAACCGACGACTGGCGTTCACTAATGAAGGAGGCTGAGAATGAGGATTTAAGTTTTAAGAAAAAGAAGAAAAAGCCCAAGAAGAAATCCAAGAAGTAAAAAAAAGGTGATTAACGATTGTAGATTGTAGATTTACGATATGCGATTTTTTTTAATGCTGATATTATAAATACCTATCGCAGTAATCATGTTTATACGATACTTCTAAAATCTAAAATCGTTAATCATCATTCGTTAATCAAAAAGTTTTCGGATTTACATTTATCTGCAGAAAAGACTAAAATGATCACAACCCATAATTAAACGATACTTCAAAAATCTATAGCTGATAGCATATTTTCTTTTTGATCTTTTGTTTCGTTTTATCAAGACAAATTGAAAAAGTAGAAATTGCGTGGAGGAATAGCGTAGGATAATCCATAAATAGGCGTATGCGCAATTTATTAAACAAATGCCCTATAATTAATATTATGTTAAATAGAAGTTTTAGGTTATCCCTTATCCCTCACTCAACTACTAACCCACTCACCTCCTAAGCAAACATTTCCAAACAAAAAAAAGAGAGACACTTTCGCATCTCCCTTTTAAGTTCTTTAAAGACTAGTAAAAATTACTTTACTACTTATCTAATAAATCTTGTAACTTATCATTCATCTTAAGTCTTGCATAAGCTTCTTTTAAAGCAGCAATAGTATAAACATCTTCCGGATTAAGTTCCAATGATTTTTCAAGATAAGGTAAAGCCTTTTCAAGATTAGTATCTGCTTGAGCAATTAACTCATCATATTCTTTCATTTTATCAATTGGTAGATCGTTAGCTTCACTTTGTAACTCAGCAGCTTTATTCACATAAATAGCTCCAATATTATAATAAGCCTCAAAAAACTCTGCATTTACTTCCGATGCTTGCAAATAATATTTTTCTGCTGTTGTTACATCTCCCTGATCATCATAAGTTTTACCTAAAAGGAAAAATAAATTGGCATTAGTGGGATCTTTTTCCACTGCTGTATGTAAAATTTCCTGAAGTTTTTCTGACTCCCCTTTTTCCAAATAAACCTGTGCTGTTTCTAATAAAAGACTAAGTTCATTAGGAAATTTCTCACGGCCTGCTTTTAGTATTTCAAGTGCTCTTACAGTATCACCCAACTGCTTAACTGAGCGGTTGTAGAACATATAAACTCTAGGGTCTTCAAAATCTATATCCACACATTTTTGTAGATATTCAGCTGCAATTTCAGGTTGATTAGAAAGAACTCCTGCCATACCAATATTAAAGGCTGCGGTTGTGTCGAAAATTCCAGCGGCACCAGCAATTTTAAATGCATACTCAAAATCTGAGATCGCTCCAGAATAGTCGTTTTCTTGGAATTTTTGTCCACCATCACTGTAAAATACATTTACAAGGTTTTGTAAATATGCATTTATGTCAGTAGTATTCTTTCCTTTTTCGTCCAACTCTTTTGCTTTTAAAAGCGCTTCATAGGCTACCTTTGCGGCATCAGGATCCAGTTCATTGTACATAGGCAGAGGATTGACAGCAATATTGTAATAAATCATACCCTTGTAAAGCCATGTCTTTGAATCCATCATGGTCTTAGCATGTACGGTTGCTTTATCAATTGCCAATTTTGCTTTGTCTAATTTTCCATCCTTATTGTAGTTGTAGGCACTAGTTCTCTCAAAATTTTGTGCAAATCCTATGCTCAAAATCATGCTTAAGCCCAATAGTAATGCTAATTTTTTCATTTGATTTTGTGTTTTTTATGATGTGCAAATATATTTATATTCAACTTATTTCAAATATTATGCCCTAATTTAGAAACAATCAAAAGACTAGTCTTCTTTAGTTTCTGTTTCATCACCTTCAATTTCATTTTCTTGAGAACTAATATTCTCATCTTCCTCTGCTACAGGCTCCTGACTACCAGTTTCAACTCCTTCTCCACCTTCACCGTTGTTTTCATCCTCATCGATAAGGTCTATTGAGTCTTCTTCAGTGATTTCAATTTTTGCAACAGCAGCTATTTCATCACTTTCACCTAACTTAATAAGCCTTACTCCCTGAGTAGCTCTTCCCATTACTCGCATATCGCTAACCGACATTCTAATAGTAATTCCGGAAGTATTGATAATCATTAGGTTATCTAACTCAGTAACGTCTTTAACAGCAATTAGATTCCCTGTTTTTTCAGTAATATTGAGTGTTTTTACACCTTTCCCTCCCCTATTTGTTACACGGTAATCATCTATGTTTGAACGTTTTCCATATCCTTTCTCTGAAACAACCAACACATCGTGCTCATTATCCTGAAGACAAATCATTCCAATAACCTCATCTTTGTCATTTTCAAGTCTTACACCACGAACACCTGCAGCATTTCTGCCCATAGGCCTTACAGCAGCTTCATTGAACCTGATGGCTTTACCTGATTTTTTGGCGAGGATAACTTCACTTTCACCATTTGTCATTTTGGCTTCAAGCAGTTCATCACCCTCTTTTATTGTAATAGCATTAATTCCATTTTTTCTTGGTCGTGAATAAGATTCAAGAGATGTTTTCTTGATGGTTCCCTTTTTCGTTCCAAGAAGGATGTAATTGCTATTAATATATTCTTCATCACTAAGGCTTTTAACATTGATGTATGCTTTAACCTTATCATCCACAGGAATATTAATCAGATTTTGAATTGCTCTTCCTTTTGATGTTTTTGATCCTTCAGGAATTTCAAACACACGTAACCAGAAAACTTTACCTTGCTCAGTAAACAGTAAAAGATAATTATGATTGGTTGCTATGAATAGGTGTTCCAAAAAGTCTTCATTACGAGTGGTGCTTCCACGAGAGCCGCGCCCTCCCCTATGCTGAACTCGATATTCAGTAAGTGGAGTACGTTTAATATATCCCATACGTGAAATGGTAATAACAACCTTTTCATCAGGGATAACATCCTCAAGACTAATGTCTTCAGCAGTGTAAACTATTTGACTTCTCCTCTCGTCACCAAATCTCTCTTTAATGCTAAGTAATTCATTCTTAATAATATCCATTCTGATTTCCTTGCTACCAAGAATCTCATTAAGTCGTATTATTAGTTTTTGTAGTTCTTCATACTCTAACTTAATCTTATCTCTTTCAAGACCAGTAAGTTTTTGAAGACGCATATCAAGAATTGCCCTTGCTTGTAATTCAGAAAGTTCAAATCGTTCGATTAATCCATTTCTAGCCTCTTCTGGAGTTTTTGATGCCCTGATTAGTTTAATTACTTCATCAAGGTTATCTAAAGCAATTAATAAACCCACTAATATATGAGCCTTTTTCTCTGCTTCTTTAAGTTCGTATTCTGTTCTTTTAACAACTACTTCATGCCTATGCTCCACAAAGTAATGAATCATATCCTTGAGATTCAGCATTTTAGGGCGACCTTTAACGAGTGCAATATTGTTTACACTAAAGGAACTCTGAAGGGCAGTCATTTTGTAAAGTTTGTTCATGACAATGCTTGGAATAGCATCTCTTTTAAGGTCATAAACTATCCTCATCCCATTTCTGTCCGACTCATCGTTTAAGTCAGAAATACCGTCAAGTTTTTTATCATTTACTAATTCGGCAGTTTTCCTAATCATTTCTGCCTTGTTTACCATATAAGGTATTGAGGTGGCAATAAGTCTTTCGCGTCCCGTTGAAGTTTCTTCAATAGTAATTTCTCCACGCATCATTACTCTACCCCTACCTGTTTCGAAAGCGTTAATAACACCTTCGTAGCCATATATTATTCCACCAGTTGGAAAGTCAGGAGCCTGAACAATTTTTCCAAGTTCCGTAACGGTTACTTCGCTATTTTCAATGTAAACAATTGTAGCGTCAATAACCTGCGATAAGTTATGTGGTGGCATATTTGTAGCCATACCAACCGCAATACCAGATGCTCCATTGATCAACAGATTAGGAATTTGCGTTGGCAATACTGTTGGTTCTTTTAAAGTATCATCAAAATTAAGTTGGTGGTCAACTGTGTCCTTATCAATATCCACAAGCATTTCTTCCGCAATCTTCCTAAGCCTTGCCTCAGTGTAACGCATTGCTGCCGGATTATCACCATCAATAGACCCAAAGTTTCCTTGTCCTTCTACCAATGGATATCGTAACGACCACTCCTGGGCCATACGTACCATTGAATCATAAACAGATGTATCACCATGCGGATGATATTTACCAAGCACCTCTCCTACTATTCTCGCTGATTTTTTATATGGTCGGTTAGAAAATACACCAAGTTCGTGCATTCCAAATAAAACTCTTCTGTGTACAGGTTTTAGTCCGTCTCTCACATCAGGAAGCGCCCTGGAAACAATTACCGACATTGAATAGTCGATATATGCGGCTTTCATCTGATTCTCAATATTAACCTTTACTATCCTTTCTCCTTCAAATACATTCTCCATCAAAAAAAATTATGATTAATCCTTATAATATAATAGGTGGCAAAAGTAATGAATTTAGATCAAGTATTGAGGCATTTTAATCTGGTAGTTGGCATTTTATTTTAACAAAGCACTGTTAACAAAAAGGAGAGTTAAAATATATGCTATTTATCATGATTTATACTTTTGATGATGTTATTAGTACAGAATTTACTTTACTATTATTATTTGTAGATGTGATGTTTATGTACTTCAATTTAAAGAATTTACATGATACTGTAAGGACATTAGCATTTTGTTCGACTAAGAATTAAATGTCTTTGTAGAATGTGATTAAACATTGTGATGGCAATATTTTGATAAAACAATCATCCGTTAAATCAGTATTGTGTAATTTTGCAATCTAAAAATTAAAATATGGAAGCGAAATTTTCTAAGCGAGTTAAAGACGTACTATCGTACAGCCGCGAAGAAGCGGTTAGGCTAGGAAATAATTATATTGGATTAGAGCATCTGTTACTAGGAATACTTAGAGAAGGTAACGGAATGGCAGTTCAACTTTTGAAATTTTTTGGTGTAGAAGTCGAAAAATGTAAGAAAGAAATCGAGGACAGTGTAAAAAATGACTCTGGTAAAATTATTAATCATGAAAACATACCACTTGTAAAGCAAGCGGAAAAGGCTCTTAAATTAACATATCTTGAGGCAAGAGTTTTTAGTAGTGAATTGATTGGTACTGAGCATCTTTTGTTGGCAATTTTAAAAGATGAAGACAATATTGCAACTTCTAAACTAAATAGTTTGGGTGTTGACTACAAGGGTATCAAGCAAGAATTATCTTCAATTAAAAAAGAGAAAGAAGATTACCCAGACCTTGTTGAACCAAGTTCTGCATTACCTGATCCTACAGAAGATGAACCTGGTGAGGGAGAAATGGGAGGAGGATTTGGTAGTAAGCCGAAAAAACCTTCAAATCCAAAATCAAAAACTCCTGTACTTGATAACTTTGGTCGTGATCTTACAAAATATGCTGAAGAAGGAAGACTCGACCCAATTGTTGGCAGGGAGAAAGAACTGCAACGTATTGCGCAGATTTTAAGCAGGAGAAAGAAAAATAATCCAATTTTAATTGGTGAACCAGGTGTGGGTAAATCCGCAATTGCTGAAGGATTGGCACTTAGAATTATCGACAGAAAGGTCTCAAGGGCTCTATTCAATAAAAGAATTATTACTCTCGATCTTGCTTCGTTGGTGGCTGGTACCAAATATCGTGGACAGTTTGAAGAAAGAATGAAAGCGGTTCTAAACGAGTTGACTAAGAATACAGACATCATATTGTTTATTGATGAGATTCATACAATTGTTGGTGCAGGAAACGCATCTGGCTCCCTTGATGCCAGCAATATGTTTAAGCCTGCTCTTGCACGTGGCGAACTTCAATGTATTGGTGCTACTACTCTTGATGAATATCGACAGTACATAGAAAAAGACGGTGCTCTTGAGAGAAGGTTTCAAAAGGTATTGGTAGAAGCAACGAATGCTGAAGAGACTATTGAGATACTCAATAACATAAAAGAAAAATACGAAGATCACCATCTTGTAAAATATTCGCTTGAGGCAATAAAGGCTTGTGTGAGCCTTACAAACCGATACATTAGCGACAGATACCTTCCAGACAAGGCAATTGATGCTCTTGACGAGGCTGGTTCACGTGTTCATATTAGCAATATTCATGTGCCCTCTGAGGTAATTAACCTTGAAGGTGCAATTGAAGAACTTAAGTTGAAAAAAACTACTGCAATTAAAAGTCAGAAGTTTGAGGAAGCAGCGCAGTTCAGAGATTTAGAGAGAAGATACAGTGATGAACTTGTTGTAGCTAAGAAAAAATGGGATGAAGATGCTAAAATTCATAGAGAAGAAGTAACTGAAGAGAATGTTGCTGAAGTAGTTGCTATGATGACGGGCATTCCGCTTACAAATATTGCCCAATCAGAGACCAACAAATTAGTCAATATGGAGAAAGAACTCCAGAAGGAAATTATTGGTCAGGATGAAGCTGTATTAAAAGTTGTTAAGGCCATTAGAAGAAACCGTGCAGGGCTTAAGGATCCAAATAAACCAATTGGTTCATTTATCTTTCTGGGCGCAACTGGTGTAGGTAAAACACATCTTGCTAAAATGCTTGCAAAATTTCTCTTCGACACCGAAGATGCTCTAATCAGAGTAGATATGAGTGAATATATGGAGAAATTTGCTGTTTCGCGTCTTGTGGGTGCTCCTCCTGGCTATGTTGGTTATGAGGAAGGTGGACAGCTTACTGAAAAGGTGAGACGCAAACCTTATTCAATAGTACTTTTAGATGAAATTGAGAAGGCCCATCCTGATGTTTTCCACTTGTTATTACAAGTGCTTGACGATGGTGTTTTAACTGATAGTTACGGTCGTAAAGTAGATTTTAAAAATACAATTATCATTATGACTTCCAATATTGGCTCACGTCAGTTGAAGGATTTCGGACAAGGTGTTGGTTACAGTACTCAGGCCAAAAAGTCAAGTAGGGCAAGTCATACAAAAGGAGTTATCGAAAGTGCGCTTAAACGTACTTTTGCTCCAGAATTTATCAATAGAATTGATGATATTGTAATATTTGATTCTCTAGACAGAGAAGCTATTCATAAAATTATTGATATTGAATTGAAAAGTCTTTATGGCCGCATAAATGATTTAGGCTACAAGATAAAGGTGAATGCAAAAGCTAAGGATTATATTATTGAAAATGGATGGGATGAACAGTTTGGTGCAAGACCATTGAAACGAGCCATTCAGAAATACATTGAAGATCCTCTTGCTGAGCAAATTATAAAAACATCCTTAAAGGATGGCGATACTATCAATATTGGTTATGATTCTAAAAAAGATGAAATAACTATAAAGTTAACATCTAAGAAATAAATGGATGTAGTGGTGCTAATTTCAAAAAGCATCACTACACTTCTACTTCATCAATCAATAGAACATTTAATGTATTGGAAAAATTCCAATTCCTTAGTTTTCGAAATATGCTGCTATAAATCATTGTAGTTCTGTTTTGATTTTGATTGAATGTCATAAATTTTATCTTTGCCAAGATTTTTTAAAAATAGATTGATATGGAAAAAAAACCAGTTATTAGAGGAGGAGAATTTTTAATAAAGGAAGTCGACTTTACAGATGTATTTATTCCTGAGGAGTTTGACGAAGAACAGAATATGATTGCAGAAACCTGTTCTGATTTTGTTGAGACTGAAATTGTACCTCATTTTCAGGCTCTCGATGAGCATGAAGAAGGACTTATGCCATCGCTGTTAAAGAAAGCAGGAGAACTTGGTCTGTTAGGGATTTCAATCCCTGAAGAGTATGCTGGCTTTGGTCAATCATTTTTAACTAATATGCGTGCAAATGAGGCTATGGGTTCTGCTTACTCGTTCTCTGTTGCATTTATGGCTCACACGGGTATTGGTACTTTGCCACTGGCGTATTACGGAACTGATGAGCAAAAAGATAAATACCTGACTGATTTAGCAACAGGTGATAAACTTGCTGCATATTGTCTTACTGAACCTGGTGCTGGCTCTGATGCCAATGCAGGAACCTCAAAGGCAGTTCTGACTGAAGATGGTAAACACTACATTTTAAATGGACAAAAAATGTGGATTACCAACGGTGGCTTTGCTGAAGTTTTGACTGTATTTGCGAAAATTGACAACGACAGAGTATTGAGTGCTTTTCTTGTTGAGGCTGATTCCGAAGGCATTTCAATGAACCCAGAGGAACATAAAATGGGAATCAAAGGATCTTCCACTCGTCAGATATTTTTTAATGATGTTAAGGTGCCAGTTGAGAACCTACTTGGGAGAAGAGGAACCGGATTTCGTATTGCCTTGAACATTCTTCATATTGGTCGAATTAAACTTGGTGCTACTGTAATTGGTAGTATGCGTAGAGCAATCAACCATTCTGTTACCTATGCTAATGAGCGTAAGCAGTTTGGTTCATTTCTGTCTGAGTTTGGTGCAATTAAGCATAAAATGGGTGAGCAAATAATAAAAATGTTTGCTACCGAATCTGCTGTCTATCGTGCTAGTAAGGATATGGAAGATAATATTAACTATCTCATTTCTGATGGTAAAACCTATGGTGAAGCAAATATTGATGGCGTTGCAGAGTTTGAACCTGAATGTGCACTACTTAAAGTTTATGGATCAGAAGCATTGGATTACATTGTTGATGAGATGGTTCAGATTTTTGGGGGTATGGGATTTTCATCCGAAGCTCCTGCCGATCGCTCATACCGCGATTCTCGTATCAATAGAATATTTGAAGGAACCAATGAAATAAATAGATTAATAACTGTTGATTCTACTTTGAAGAAAGGATTGAAACACAAAATTGATCTTTTTGAGGCTGCTAAAGAAGTACTTGAAAATATCGCAGATGTTGAAATGGTAAATATGCAGGATGGCGATTATTATGAAACCAAACATGCATTTGTAAAGAATTTAAAGAAAGCGGCTCTAATGCTATTGCCAGTTATTCAGGATACTTTCAAGCGTAAACTAATGTTTGAAGAAGAGATATTGATGAATGTTTCTGATATGATTATGAATATTTATGTGCTTGAGTCTACATTGTTGAGAGTTGAGAAACTTGAAAAGAATGGACATAAATCAGATGTTAGTTATTACAAGAGTATGCTTGATGTTTTAACACAAGACACTGCTGGAAATGTTTACAAATCAGGTTTTGACACTATTGGATCATTTGCTGAAGGTGATCAGAAAGTAATGCTTTGTGATGCCATGGGAACACTTACAAGGGCTCATTCAGTTAATGTAAAAGAAGCAAGAAGAAAAATTGCCGACAAACTCATTGATGATGGTGTTTATAAATTTTAGAAAATATATTTAAATATAAAATAATTAAGCAGGCTATTTTTAGTCTGCTTTTTTTGTGTCTACTAAGTAATGTTATTCAATAAATTGTGGATGTATTTGTTTATCTCCCCAACTCAAAAGAAAGTTAAGGCGTCATTGCGATCCGCCAACAAACCCGTTTTTGTCTGAAACCAACTTAAACTGCGTAGAAGCAATCTCCCACGTACTTGGTTGTTCCAGGGAGATGTCTCCGCTGCGGTCGACATGACAACAAATCGAGAAATGGTTATTCAATATTATGGAAGTATTTGTTTATCTCCCCAACTCAAAAGAAAGTTAAGGCGTCATTGCGATACGCCAACAAACCCGTTTTTGTCTGAAACTAGTATAAACTGCGGAGAAGCAATCTCCAGCGTACTTGGTTGTACCGGGGAGATTGCCACGTCCTCTCCCGAGTGCTCGGGATCGTCCTCGCAATGACGGGTTTTGCAGGTGGATCGAAATTTATCCCAATCTAATTCTCTACAGCATCAAGAATGGACATCACAAACTTATTGTAATCAAACTCGCCATGCTTTGAAAGCCCCATTCTCACAATAACAAGATTGTGTGTGGGAACTATGTAAACCCTCTGACCATTGTAACCATCAGCAAAATAGATGCTTTCAGGGGCGTCAGGAAGTTCTCTGAATTCATCCTTGTTAAGCCAGAATTGTGCTCCATATTCTCCTTTTGATTTACTGGAAGGTGTGCGTGTAAAATCAACCCATCCGTCAGGAAGGATCTGTTCTTTACCCCAATACCCATTTTGAAGGTAAAGTAAACCAAACCTGGCCCAGTCTCGTGGCGTTGCAAAGGCATAGGAAGAACCTACATATGTGCCTGAAGCATCTGGCTCTAATACCATACTACGAATTCCAATTTTATTGAAAAGTTCATTTTGAGGCATTGAAATATATTCTTCATAGGACGGATTTGCCCTCTTAATAATCTCTGAAATAATATTGGAAGTGCCTGAGGAATAATACCATTCAGAATCAGGAGTAGTTTTCATAGGACGAGAAATAGCATATTTGGCAGCATCAGATTTGTTAAAAAGCATAATTGTAGCATCTGAGATTTTACCATAGTCTTCTTCCCAATCTAGACCAGAATTCATTTGAAGTAAATGCTTGAGGTTAATATTTTTTCTGTCATCATTACTCCACTCATGAATAGGGGTCTCCCCTTCCAGACTTAGTTTTCCCTGTTTGACAAGTATTCCAGTCAAAGCACTCATTATGCTTTTTGTCATCGACCACCCAAGTATTCTGGTGTTCTGGTCGAAACCATTGTTGTAGCCTTCAGTCATAAAAAGAGTATCGTATGCAACAACTATTCCTCTGGTATGGCCTTCGTTCAGCGCACTTTTTATGGCTTCTTCAAGTTTGGTGATGTTAATGTTCTGAAGAACCGTGTCGCGCTTTTTGTTGCCAGTGGGCCAATACACTGTGTCAGGATCAAAGGTAGGAAACTGTGGACTAAAACTCTGTTTTTTTACCACATTGATATCTGCATCATTTACCAAAGCACAGCCAAGTCCATCGCGATAAACTGCTGTTTGTTTAGCAAGTCCCAGAAATGTTGATGTAACGGTTCTGTTTTCTTTATCCCAAACATTTGTTGGTAGGCTAACGAAAAATGATGCGAGATCATTCTTCTCAATGCTGGCCTGCTCTCTTTCAGACAGATACATGCATGAGCAAATGTCTTTTGCAGCATATCCGTTAAAGATTTTAGCAAAACTACTTACTCCAAAGTAGAGTCCTATAAATAATGCAAGTACAAGTATCCAGATTATTATTCTTTTCATTTTTCAATTATTTGATTTTTAGACTGCTAATTTAAGAAAATTGTTTTCATTTAAGTAGATGTTACTTAATTTAGGGACAGTTTTATGCTGGTTTGAACTACTTTGGTACATCAATTTAAAAATCAAAAATGCTTGATTGTAAGTTAAACTCCCATTGACATTTATTCTGTATCGTCGTAACTTAGTAGTCTCGTTATTTACAAACTGCTACTAAAATGAACTACTATGAAAACACTTACTTTGGTTTTAGCCTCATGCTTTGTTGTTGTATTATTAGGTTTTACAACAGTAATAGCACAAAATAACACTAAAGACCTAAGTCAAATAGAAAGTCAGAATAATTTATCTGAATTTATAAAATCTGATATTTCAACACTCAATTTGAACTTAAACTACCATTTTGAAAATCATCTTACAATATTCACTGAACCTATGCAAAAGATGGATAGTGTTATTTATAATAATTGGAATGAATCTGTCTGGGTGATTGATGGAAAAGGAGAATTTATTTATGATATCAATGGAAATAATATTTTATGGACTAACTTTGAATGGGATGAAACATTCAGTCAGTGGCAAAATTCATACAAAATAGAACTTGGGTTTGATGGGGCAGGTAGACCAGTTATCCTTATCAGTTATGAATGGGGTGATGTAATTGATCAGTGGTTTGAATCTGAAAAAACTGAGGTTACCTATGATATTGCTGGAAATATGACTATTGGGATAGAATTTGAATGGAACGAGGAGGCTGGAGAATGGATAGCAGCCTACAAAGAAGAAAACACATACGGTGACGATAATAACATACTATTATCAAATTCATATGAATGGAATGAAACAAATAGCCAGTGGGAGAATAGCAGTAAAGTTGACTATACCTACGATAACAACGGAAATGAAATTATCCAAATTATTTATCATTGGAATCAGCAATGGGTAGAATCTGAAAAAATGGAATATGAATATGATGCCAATGGAAATCTGACAGAGGAAATCTTCTTTTTCTGGGATAATAATCAATGGCAAAAAGAAAATAAGACTACATACTCTTATAATTCTAACAACAAACCTACTTTAGAAATGGGTTATTACTGGAATGGTGCCCAGTGGGATGAGGAAGGAAAAAATGAAAAGACCTATGATGTAAATAATAATATGATTATGGAAATTAGGTACTACTGGGATAGTTACGATAATCAATTAGCCCCTTATGAAAAAGATGAATTTACATACAATAATGCTTATGGGTTTGATGAATTGGTTTTGCCATGGTACTTTTATTATTTCGAAATGTACTATGGTTCTCATATGCTGACAAATGAATACAGGTATTTTTACGATCAGGATGCAATGATGTGGGTAGAAGATGACAACGGTATCTATTATTATTCAGAAATTGATATTGATGGGGTTATTAATCAAACAGTTAATGATATAAAATTATACCCAAACCCGTCCACAGGTTTAGTGACTATTAGTTGGGAAAACAACTACTCAGAAATGAATCTGGAGATTTTTGATGTTGTGGGAAGTTTAGTCTTAAGTACAGAATTAACAAATAATCACTCCATTTTGCTAGGCCATTTAGCAAAAGGTATGTGTTTTTTTAAAATAGTTGACAACAATAAAGAATTACATAATGGTAAAATTATTTTAAAATA
>Ga0164315_10001465_pt1 | contig 17745 bp, 16 predicted proteins | sample GuaBasSedimGuay6_FD_113737 | JGI IMG/M metagenome (GOLD analysis project Ga0164315, IMG submission 113737) | Subseafloor sediment microbial communities from Guaymas Basin, Gulf of California, Mexico - Guay6, Core 4569-2, 0-3 cm | ecosystem: Environmental > Aquatic > Marine > Hydrothermal vents...
AGCAGAACAGAGACCCGAGAACAACAAATTTGTTACAAGAAAACGGCAAAAAATACGACCGCACAAATAGCGCATTTGGGTTTTGTGTTAACTTGAAATTAAAGTTGAACCAATGTTGAAAACCAAAAGAGCTATTTTTTCCTTCCCACAAGGAAAAATGATACTTTTATACCTTGATTTTTTTTAGATAAATAATATGGGATTGTTCCAGGTATCAGTATTGAAAAAGTATAGAAAACTGCAAGATAAAAAAGCAGTTGAAAAAGCGTATAATAAATATGCTGACTATTTTCATAATCCTGAAAGACAAGAGAATATCCGTGAAAGTAAGGAGGAACAATTCCAAGAAGGATTTTTACGAGAACTTTTTGTAAAAGTCTTCGATTATACTTTAAATCCAGAACCACAATTTAATCTTACAACGGAATTAAAAAACGAAAAAGGAGCAAAAAAGGCTGATGGTGCAATTCTGAAAGACGGAAAAGCATTTGCCGTAATTGAATTGAAAAGCACAAAAACTAAAGACCTTAAAAGCATACAAGAACAAGCATTTGGTTATAAAGTTAATCATAGTGAATGTGTTTATGTTATTACCTCAAATTTTGAGAAACTTCGATTTTACATAAATAATGCCGTTGATTTTGAAGAGTTTAATTTGTTCACTTTGAACGAAGAACAATTTGAATTGCTGTATTTATGTTTGCACAAAGAAAACATTCTAAATAATGTTCCGTTAAAAATAAAAACGGAAAGTGTTGTAGCAGAAGAAAGTATCACAAAAAAGTTTTATTCTGATTATTCGCAATTTAAAAGAGAACTTTTTAGAGATTTGGTAAAGCAAAACATCAAAAATGAAATATTTAGAATAGAACTACAGAAAGAAGATAAAGACAGAGCAACCAAAAACATCAAACAAGCATTATTCAAAAAATCGCAGAAACTGATTGACCGTTTCTTGTTTATCTTTTTTGCAGAAGATAAAGGATTATTACCACCAAATTCAACTTTACAGATTTTAAACAAATGGAAAGCCGATTGGGATTTTGGAGACGAAAGACCTTTATACGATTTGTTTAAACAATATTTTAAGTTTCTTGATATTGGACGAAAAGGAACACAATCAAGAGCAGAAATATTTGCCTACAATGGAGGTTTATTTAAACCAGACCCAGTTTTAGATGGTTTGGTTTTAGACGACCAAACATTGTATAAACACACTAAAACACTTTCAGATTACGATTTTGAAAGTCAAGTAGGTGTAAACATCCTCGGTCATATTTTCGAAAACTCGCTAAACGAAATTGAAAGTGTAAATGCTGAAATTGAGGGGACTAATTTTGACAAGCAAAAAACAAAACGAAAAAAAGACGGTGTTTTTTACACCCCAAAATACATTACCAAATACATTGTAGATAATACAATTGGTAAACTTTGCGCAGAAAAAAAGCAAGAACTCGAAATAAAAGAAGAAGAATATCAAAAAAGCCGCAAAGGACGAAAAACTGATACTTTAAAGAAATTAAAAACAAAACTTGATAATTACAGAAGTTGGCTTTTAACCCTAACAATTCTTGACCCTGCTTGTGGTTCAGGTGCATTTTTAAATCAAGCATTAGACTTTTTAATAAAAGAACATACCTACATTGATGAATTAGAAACTTCGTTACTTGGCGGGGGTATGGTTATGAAAAATATTGAAAATACCATTTTAGAAAACAATATTTTTGGAGTTGATATAAACGAGGAAAGTGTTGAAATTGCAAAACTTTCACTTTGGCTGCGCACTGCACAACCACGCAGAAAATTAAATACACTAAATAACAATATAAAATGCGGAAACTCACTAATTGATGACCCAAATATTGTTGGCAACAAAGCATTTAATTGGCAAAATGAATTTCCGCATATATTCTTGGAGAAAAAGAAAAAAGCATGGCACATAACTACGGCAACGCATAATTCGAGATATTCGCAACGAATGTTTGATAACTATGTAAAACTCGGAAATGCTGTTTGGCTTGATGAAGAGGACGAAATAACAATAACGAAAACTATTGCCAAAATAGTAAAAGAAGACGAACTAAATGTAATAGAATATAATATTTGTAGCGACCATATGCATATTCTACTGGTGTGTGAAGAAGATGAACTGTCTAAAATAGTAGGGAAAATAAAGTCGATGACTGCTCGAAGCAGGAATATAGCTAAAGGATATACGATACCCGAAAAGAGCGAAAGCGATACAACAACGGGGCATGCCCCATTGTCCCTACCGGAGATAGAGAACGAACGAGGAAAAACGCAAACGAAACTATGGACGCAAAAATTCGGAAAATCCGAAATAAAAGACGAAAAATATCTAAATAATACGATAGAATATATCCGCAATAATCGTGTGAAGCACGAACTACCAAAGAGTAAAGAAATAGAAAAACTAAAAATAGAATTCCTATGTTCGGAAGAATACGCATATAGAACTGAATATAATGGTGGTTTTGATGTAGTGATTGGTAATCCGCCTTATGTGAGAGCCGAATTATTAGGAGAATTTCAGGAATATTTAAGTCATAACTATTCATTGTATAATCCATCAGGTGATTTGTTTTCATATTTCTATGAGAAATCATTTAAACTGCTCAAAGCCGACAATGGATTATTTGGCTTTATTTCAAACACATTCGATAAAACAACCGCAGGTATTAGTATTAGAGAGTATTTACAAACTGATATATCATTTTTGAAATATATTGATTTCACAGAAGTTCAGATATTTGAAGGAGCAACTACATATCCTGTAATTATAACTGCAAAAAATATTAGAAATAATAACCAAACTTTTCAGTTTATTAAGATACCAAAATCAAGTCAATCTCCTATAATTGATATTGATTTACACCATTCAGTTACAGTTGAACAAAATTCACTTGAAAAATCAAATTGGAGTTTTAAGAGTAAATCAGCAGTAAATCTTGTTTCAAAGCTTAAAGAAAACAAAACTGTTCGAGAGATTTATGGTAAATCATTTCGAGGTTTATTGACAGGTTTAAATGAAGCCTTTATTATCCCAAAAGCTTATGAGGTTGGAGAACACGTAAAACCAATCTTTGAGGGGAAAGAACTTTCTAAATGGATTAGTTCGAAAAGTGTTCAGCAATTAGTTCTTTTTGAAAGTAAGTGGACGAAAAAAGAATATGGTAAAGAAATTACAGAAGAAAATGGATTGCAAAAATTATCAAACGATTATCCTAAACTTTTAAACCATATCTTACCCCTTGAAGAAAGAGCCAAGAAAAGGTATGATAAAGGTGATTTTTTCTGGGAATTAAGAAACTGTGCTTATTATGATTTATTTGAAAAACCAAAGATTGTATTTCCTAATCTTCAAAACAGTAATAAATTTTCTTTTGATGAAACGGGAGCTTATATAAATGCCCCTGCCGTAATACTTCCAACAAATGACAAGTTTCTGTTAGCAATTTTAAATTCAAAATTAGTTTGGTATTTTCTAACAAATATCTGTGTTGTGCGAAGTGGTGGATACATTGAAGTAAAGCCTCAGTATTTTGAACAAATCCCTATTCCAGAAATAAATAATCAAGATGCCTTAAATATAAACACGGATAATATTATTGCATTTACTTCAAAGTTCCAAAAGGTAGAAAAAAGTTTTACTAAATACCTACAATCTCGATTCAACATAAAAAAACTAAGCAAGAAACTACAAAACTGGCACGAATTAGAATTTGCAGATTTTATAAAAGAGTTGAACAAAGCCATAAAAAAAGTTGGTTGCGGAAAACTAACCAAAAAAGACGAAATGGAATGGATGGAACTTTTTGAAGAGAAAAAAGCCAAAGCCAAAACCTTAAAAACCGAAATAGAAAAGACTGACAAAGAAATAGACCAAATGGTTTATGAACTTTATGGTTTAACAAAAGATGAAATTAAAATTGTAGAGAAGGGGTAAAACAAAAACTTATGCAAGAAAATAACTCAGAAATACTACTATATAAAACCCAAGACGGAGAAATAAAAATAGATGTTTATTTTGATGCAGATAATTTGTGGCTCACACAAAAATTACTGGCAGAGCTGTTTGAGTGTAGTGTGGATAATATTTCGCTGCATCTTAAAAATATTTTCAAGGAGGGCGAATTAGATAAAAAATCAGTTATCGAGGATTACTCGGTAACTGCATCAGACGGTAAAAAATACAAAACAAAGCATTATGCTTTGGAGGCTATTATTGCGGTTGGTTATCGTGTAAACACCAATAGAGGAACACAATTTAGAACTTGGGCAACCGATAAATTAAAGAACTACATTTTTAAAGGTTTTGCCATAGACAAAGAACGATTTATAAAAGGTAGTCGTTTCGATACTCGTTTTTTCGATGAATTGCTTGAAGAAATACGAGAAATACGGGCAAGCGAACGAATGGTTTATCAGAAAATAACTGATATTTATGCCACTTCGGTCGATTATTCAGTCGATACATTGGAAACTGAAAAGTTTTTTGCAACGGTTCAAAATAAACTACATTTTGCAATTACAGGCAATACAGCAGCCGAAATTATCTCGTCAAGAACAGATAATGAGAAAGACAATATGGGCTTAACCACTTGGCGAAAAGCACCAAAAGGAAAAATACACAAAAGTGATGTAGTTATTGCGAAAAACTATTTGCAGAAAGAGGAGTTTAAGAAACTGAACCATATTGTAGATATGTATCTTGATTTTGCCGAATTTCAAGCCAGTAAAGGAAAACTGATGTATATGAAAGATTGGGCTAAAAAGTTAGATGCTTTCTTACAATTCAATGAAGAAGAAATTTTGATTAACAAAGGAAAAATATCAAGAGCAGTAGCAACCGAATTAGCAATAAAAGAATACGAAAAGTTTAGAATAAAACAGGATAATAAATATTTATCGGATTTTGATATGACAATTAAAAGTATAAAAAAGAAATAGCCAACGCACAGGAAGAAATGAAAATTGTAGCAAATCTGAAAGATAAAATGATTGAAAATATAGAATGTCCAACTTATCATATTGCCGCACGATGTAGTATCTTTATAAATAACACTCAACAAACAATTTTCAATTTTTTGACATAGTCGACTTTGCGTTTTTTTTATTTAATTTGATTGTTGCTTATTGATTATTTAATACTTCATCATTCAATATTCAACTCCAAACTCCCAACTCCAAGTTTCCACATTAAACACTATTTTTGCATCAAATATTAATAGAATGATTTACATCACCCGCAGGGAAAGATTTAATGCAGCACACAGACTTTTCAGGTCTGATTTTTCTGATGAAAAAAACAATGAGGTTTTTGGGAAATGTTCCAATCCAAACTGGCATGGACATAACTATGAACTTTTTGTAACTCTAAAGGGTGAAATAAATGCCGAAACTGGATTCTTAGTCAACTTAAAAACATTAAGCAAATTAATCCGCGATACAGTAATTTCAAAACTTGATCACAAAAATATTAACCTTGAAGTCGATTTTATGCAAGAAAAACTTGCTTCAACGGAAAATCTGGCAGTCGGAATCTGGCATGAATTAGAATCTAGTATTAATATGTTGGGCGCTGAATTACACTGTGTTAAGGTAAGCGAATCAGAAAATAATTATGCTGAATATTTTGGTTGATTATAATTTACTCGGATGGCATCTTTTTTGACATAAACAATTCATTAATAAAAATAATGAGTAAGCACAAAGAAATTATTGGATACGAAAAAATTGAAACTTTTGCTCCTGACAAATTGGAAAAGTTACAATATCATTATAAGGAAATTTTAGGCTTAATTGGGGAAGACACATCAAGGGAAGGATTAATTGACACCCCTCACCGGGTTGCAAAGGCTATTCAATTTCTAACTCAAGGTTATGATCATAATCCAGAAGAAATTCTGCTTTCTGCAAAATTTAAAGAGGACTATCGGGAAATGGTAATTGTAAAGGACATCGAAATTTTCTCGATGTGTGAGCATCATATGATACCATTTATTGGAAAAGCACATGTTGCATATATTCCTGATGGATATATTACTGGCTTAAGTAAAATAGCACGTGTTGTGGAAGCTTTTTCAAGGCGACTTCAGGTGCAGGAGAGACTAACAACTCAAATTAAAGATGCTATTCAGAACACTCTCAACCCGCTTGGGGTAGCAGTTGTTATTGAGGCCAAACATTTATGTATGGCGATGCGTGGAGTACAAAAGCAAAATTCAGTTACCACTACATCTGATTTTACAGGAGCATTTAAACGACCTGAAACCAGAGCTGAATTCATTAGTCTCATTTCTTCAAAACTTTCCTAAACAGGAAATACAATTTAATTTTAAGCGTTTATTATCAAATTGAATCTATGAACATATTTAATAGAAACTTAGGTTTCACTCAACAGGAAATAACAATGCCTCTTGCCAGAACATATTTGGCCGGGGTGTTTATGTGGATGTTTTTGGCATTGGCCATTACAGCAGCCACATCATGGCTATTTGCAAGTAGTCCTAATCTAATGACAATATTAATAAATCCTGAAACCGGCTCTATGTCTATTGCAGGCTGGGTTGCAATGCTAGCTCCTTTAGGACTTGTATTGTGGATGTCAGCAGGTTTCAAGCGAATGTCAGCCTCCACTATGGTATTAATATTTATTGTTTTCTCAATTTTAATGGGTATTAGTTTAAGTTTTATATTTCTTGCCTATACCGGAGCATCAATAGCAAAAACATTCCTGATTACTTCAGGCATGTTTGGTTCCATGGCAGTTTTAGGCTATACTACTAAAACAGACCTCACAAAATTTGGTAGTTTAATGTATATGGGATTAATTGGGATTATTATCGCGAGTGTGGTTAATATGTTCATGGGAAGTAGCACTTTGGACTATATTATAAGTTTTGGCGGCGTTCTAATATTCACTGGATTAACAGCCTATGATGTTCAAAAATTAAAGAGGATAGGAAGTCAGATGACCATAGAAAATGAAACTACCAGAAAATTTACAATTATGGGAGCACTAACCTTATACCTCGACTTTATCAATTTATTCTTATTTTTGCTGAGACTTTTTGGAAGCAGAAAATAAGTTGACCAACCATTACCAATTATAAATTATTAAGACTTAACAGACTAAAATTATGAAAGCCTACGTTTTTCCCGGTCAGGGAGCCCAGTATATTGGAATGGGAAAGGATTTGTATGAATCTTCTTCAAAATTGAAAGAAATGTTCCTTAAGGCAAACAGTATTCTGAAATTTAAGATTACTGATATTATGTTTGATGGAACAGAAGATGAGTTAAAGCAAACAAACGTTACTCAGCCAGCAATTTTTATTCATTCTGTAATTCTGGCTCATTATCTTGGTGATGAATTCAAGCCTGATATGGTTGCAGGTCACTCATTGGGTGAGTTTTCAGCTTTAGTTGCAAACAAAACTCTTTCATTTGAGGATGGACTTAAATTGGTGGCAAAGCGCGCTGATGCAATGCAAAAAGCCTGTTTAATTGAGCCTTCAACAATGGCTGCTATAATTGGACTGGAAGATAAAATAGTAGAAGACATTTGTAATAATATTGATGATATTGTTGTTCCTGCAAACTATAATAGTCCTGGTCAATTGGTTATTTCAGGTTCCCTAAAGGGAATAGAAAGAGCAATTGAAAAATGTAATGAGGCTGGTGCTAAAAGAGCATTAACTTTAAAAGTAGGAGGTGCATTTCACTCACCTCTAATGGAGCCTGCACGTGTTGAACTTGCTCAGGCCATAAGTTCAACTAAATTTAATAAAGGCTTATGTCCCATTTACCAAAATGTAACAGGACAGTCAGTAACCGACTCAGAAATAATTAAATCAAATCTTATTTCTCAGTTGACTACACCAGTACGATGGACTAAAATAATGCAGAATATGATTGCAAGTGGCACCAAAGAAGTGGTTGAAGTAGGTCCGGGAAAAGTACTTCAGGGACTTTTTAAAAAAATTGACAGAAAGATGAATGTAAGCAGTGCCCGTCTTTAATAAAAGTTAAGGCCTCATTTTTTTCTATGCTGGCAGTTTGACTTTTAATTGGTTTTAACCTGAGTTTATTAATTATTGCCTCCCCTATATTGTCTTTGACCACGTCGTTTCATGTTTTTTTGTCCATGAAATTTTCTGCGTTGTTCCATTTTTATTCTCTCTAACCTTTCAATTTGCCGATCATTTAGATATGGCTTCAATTCGGTTTCAAATTCTGTGTAAATCTGGTCACGTTCACTTTGATGCTCAAATAGTTGTTCACTCATAACTTGAGAATATCTATCAAAGATTGGTGCAATTTCATTCCTCTGTTCGTCTGTTGGATTCAGTGCTCTCATGAGATGCCTTTCCATTCCACCACCTTGCATGAAACTTTCACGCATATTATCCATCCTCATTTTTGTAAGCCTGCCACTTATCAAAAACCCAATTAGCATACCAATAAGTAATGTACTTACAATTGTCAAAGTATTTTTTGTTTTTAGTTGCATAGCTTAAATATTTAGTAGTGAATAAAATTCCTGCTCTGCCGAATAGTTTTGTAAACCATAAAATGCGTCCAGGCTAAGGCTTCCATCAGTGAAATAAACTGAAACAACAAGAATAGCTACTGCTGCTGCTGCTGTATACCCAATTCGCTTGAACCTGGAAAACAAATCGATATTTTGCTTATCCAGTTTTTGCATGAGACGGTCGGAAAAGCCTTCCTTAAATTTAAAATCCGAATTGGAAAGGGCTTCGCTTATTAGCGAATAATCCTCTATTTCTTTTAACATTTGCTTTCTCTTTTCCTGTTTCATATTTATATCCTTTCCATATTTAATATAATCTGTTTAAGTTTTTTTTGACCCCTGGACAACCTTGAAAGTACTGTGCCCTCAGGAAGTTTTAATATTATTGCGGTTTCCCTTGTAGAGTAACCCTGCAAAAGTCTTAGCACTAAAACACTTCTAAAATCAATTTCCAATTCATTCAAAGCAAGGTGAACTACCTCTTTTAAATCACTATCCTTATATTCATCTTTAATGGACTTTGTCTCATGATAACTGTCTTCAAAACTAAGCCACCTCTTTGCTTTCCTTCTTTTTAACTCATTCAGGGAGAGGTTTATGGCAATACGTATAAGATAAGTTTTTATGCTCGAATCACCTCTGAATTTATTTATGGAATTATAAAATCTGATAAAAACTTCCTGTCCCACATCATCGGCTTCAGCAACATTGCCCAGCATACCAATTACGGTTTTTGCTACATCATCTTCAAATTTCTCCACCAGAAACTTAAAAGCAAGCATGTTTCGCTTTCTAACAGCCTTAATTAACTGCTCTTCTGTATATGTATAGAAATTTCCTGCCAATACTTTTTGATATTTAGACAATGTTAGTAATGTATTTATTCCAATGAGTTTAAATAAACTAAAGTCATTGGCTTGGATTTGCAACCCTACACTTGACTGAAGAACAGTAACTATTTGATTAAATTCTTATTATGGATTACAAATCCACAGCCCTGGACTATGTTTATAACTTAACTCCTACCATTAAAATTTAGGTACCCTTCCAGGAGTATAAGGAGCATTCATTTTATCAAGCTCTGCTTCTAGTTCTTTCAATGCATTATCGATATCTTTCAGTTTATCGAGGATAAGTGGAAACTCTTCCATCAAAATTTCATAGTTTTTCTTTTGTGATTGAGTAACCTCCGATGTTGATTGCCATGACGCCCAGGCAATAGCATTAAACCTCATACTCAACGGCATTTGCTCAGGAGGAACCTCTTCTGAACTTGCTTTTGCTTCGGTTCCCTCATATAAAAACTCTATATTTTCCAAGTCCATTTTTAAGTCATTGGCTTTATTTTTGAGTTCAACAGATGCACCTGGCAATTGCTGAAGTGCTTGCTGAACAAAAGCAGTCTTTTCTTCAAGCAGGTTGAAATATTTTTCAGAGCCACTGGTTATTCTCCAGAGATCCATCACCTTTTTATAGAAACTATCCAGAGCCGCTCTGTCTTCAGCAGGAAGCGTAGTATTGTCTAACACAACTGCTTCAAAGGAGATTGGTCCTGCCATAATCTTTTCATCTCCATTGTGAAACATAGAAAACTCAACTGTATATTTACCTGGCAAGGCTCTAAAACTACTTCCATTATTCTTTGTCGGGTTGAATTTATCATCTTTCAGATTGATTGCCCCTGGACTCTGATATCTCAAATCCCAATTTACTCTGCTGATTCCTTTGGAAGCACTTTTGTAGAACACTTTTACAAGATCATTATTTTCATTTTTAATAACGAATTTAAGGTATGGACCACGCTCTGCTTTTTCTTTATCAAGGATTTTTTTTGTTGGCTGAGGGATAGGTTCACCATTCTTAAACAGTTCTTTTTCCTTTTTCAGCCTTTCAGACTTCAAACTTTTGGGAACCTCTTTAAGATAGTAGGTGAATATAGCACCAAAATCAGGATTTTTTGCCACATAGTTTCCTGAGCCTGAGCCATAGCCACCACCTGTTTGAACATACATTAAAGCATCCTTTATAGGAAATAATATGGCTTCTTCATTTTTAAGTTTTTCAGCATCCAACTCTCTGAGTGCTGAATAATCATCAAGCACATAAAAACCTCTTCCAAAAGTTGCAATGACAAGGTCTTTTTCCCTCTCCTGAACAACAATATCACGAACAGCAATATCAGGCAGACCATTTGCAAATTTCGTCCATTCAATTCCGCCATCAAGACTGAAATAAAAACTGAATTCGGTTCCTACAAACAAAAGGTTTTCGTTTACCGGATCCTGGACTACAGAATGAACACTACCATTTTCAGGTAAATTTGAAGAAATGGAGTTCCAGGAATTACCCTTGTCGGTACTTTTCAAAACATAAGGTTTAAAATCGTCACTTTTGGTATTATTAAATGTGGCAAAAACTACATTCTCATCATAGAGTGAAGGGAATATATCACTAACATAAGTGTATTCAGGTACATTGCCAAAAGCAGAAATCTTAGTCCAGTTTTTGCCTCCATCTTCAGTTATCTGAATAAGCCCATCATCGGTTCCAACGTATATCAGACCTTCTTTTATGCCAGATTCTGCCAGCGAAACTATTGTTCCCCACTGCGATGTTGAAACATCTTTTGCCACAGCACTTGCAGGCCAGTATTTTCCCATTACCTTAAATTGATTACGGTCTTCATTTCTTGTCAAATCATCACTTATTTCTATCCATGAATTTCCCCTATCCTCACTTTTAAAAACTTTATTTGCAGCCATATAAAGCCTGGTTTCTTTATGTGTACTTAAGAAAAACGGGGCGTCCCAATTCCAGCGGTAAGTAAGCTCACCTTTTCCTGGGGTAGGTTTCACGTTTATTTTTTCTCCCGATTTACGGTCATAACGGTATATATTTCCGTACTGGTAAGCCGAATAAGCAATATCAGGGTTACTGCTTTCACTAGCTTGCCAAAAGCCATCACCACCAAGGGTAATTATCCATTCATCGCCGCTAACTCCTGAATGTTTAATATTACGAGAAGGTCCGCCAAGACTATTATTATCCTGTGTCCCTCCATAAACCCAGTAAAAGGGCTCGGTATCATCAACATTTACCCTATAAAATTGGGTGACAGGAAGATTATGCTTAAAAAGATATGACTTGCCATCATCCCAACTCTCGTAAATACCACCGTCTCCTCCAATAATAAAATGACCTTGGTTTTTAGGATCAAGCCATAATGCATGATCGTCCACATGACGCTTATTATTACCTATACTTTTCCAGGTTTTGCCACCATCAGTAGATCTCTTCGACCATGTATCCATACTGTAAACAGTATTTTCATTATGAGGATCACAAATAAGTTCTGAATAGTACTGTCCACTGCTGTTATAGCCATCCATTTTTTTAAATGACCCTCCCCTGTCGGTGGAGCTAAAAACACCTCCCTTATCATTGGAAGCTTCGAACATGATATAAACATAATCAGGATTGGCTGGTGAAACGACTATTTCCATTCCTCCTTTATCAACACCAGGAATTCCACTTTCAAGTTTATCCCAATTAACACCTCCATCAGTAGATTTGTAAAATGCAGATTCAGGGCCACCCCCAATTTTAGTAAACTGTCGGCGGCGTCTTTGCTCTGCTCCGGCATAAATCACATCGGGATTACTGGGATCAAAACAGATATTTGCAATACCCGTATTTTCACTAATTTCAAGAACCTTTTCCCAGTTTTCACCGCCATCGGTAGTTTTATATAAGCCACGATCACCACCAGGACCCCATGCAGACCCCTCAGCAGCTACAAACACTACATTAGAATTACGAGGATCAATGATAATTTCACCTATCTGGCGAGATTCTTTGAGCCCCATATTCTTCCATGATTTACCTGCATCAATAGATTTATAAACTCCATTACCGTAACCCAATGCCCTTTGATGATTGTTTTCTCCAGTTCCAGCCCATAATATATTTTTGTTGCCGGGATCCATTGCAAGACATCCAATGGAATATGCTCCCTGATTGTCAAAAATTGCTTCAAATGAAGTCCCATTATTTGTCGTTTTCCAAATATGGCCTGATGCTACCGCAACATAATAAGTGCTGAAATTATCTGGATCAACTGCAAAATCTGCTATTCTACCCGATGTAAAAGCTGGTCCTATGCTCCGCCACTTTAGTTCGCTAAACAAGGAGGCTTCTACTTTATTTTCTTCTTCTTCTTTATCCTTTTTCTTTTTAGCAAATGACAATTCTGCTCCAAAAAGAAAAATTAATACTAATAATAATACTTTGAAATTTTGGCTTTTAAACATGATTAATTCGATTTGAAATTCTTAATATTTAATGAAAATAATATAATTCAATTTTAGTATTGGTTTAACCCACAATAACTATTGGATTAAGCATTTCTGAATATAAAAAGAAAGCAAGTACAAGTATTACAAAGGTTATATACCAATCATACTTTTTAAATTTCATTAGACTAGTCTCTTTATTGCTTGGTTCTTTACCTTTACAAAAGAAAAATGGAATAAAGATAATTGCAGTTGAAAGAGTTTTTAGATGTTCAGAAAGTATATGATTAGGATAAGACAATAAAATTATAATAATCCCTGTCAAGAACCACGGTATTATAATTGTTATTAATACAATTAATGCTTTCTTTTTGCTATTTGTATTACATTTTTCTGGTAACAACTGGCCAAAAATCAAACTATTCACCATTCCGATACGGTACATAATAAAAACTGAAATTGAAAGTGAGAAAATAATTTCAGGAAGCCCAAGTTCCATTCTTTCAGCAACAAATATAAGTCCGGTCCGTGAAATGAAATCATCTACAAATAAGCCAAATGCAGCATTAAAAGCAAATATATTCAACCAAAAAAGGAGAAAGAAAAATATTAAGCGGATTCCTTTTATCAATATTAATGCAACTAAACTAATAATACCAATTACAAGTGATAAGAGTGGTTTTGATAGAAATATTGTGACCTCTGCATCGTATGTCCATAGATGATGTGATCGTTCTATATCAAATGATATACCACTAAGCGAAAACCATGCACCAATATCAAAATCATATGCAAAATATAATGAAGCATAGTTTCCTGCAAAAAATAGAAATAAATAAGCGAACAAGGCAGTGACAAGTGACATTACAGAAACAATGAAATACTGCTTAATATCTATACTGTCAAATATACCTTTCATTGACTGGTTTCTCTGATGGTCTACAAAAATAGTAAAAAATTAGTTGAGAATTATCCCAGAGAATTCGAGGTATTAGATAAATATTTGTTATTGGCAAAAACCTTAGTCTGTCCTAAATATCATGATTCTTGTTCCTTTCCAACCTCATCATACCTAAAACAACTTACCACATGATCATTGACCATACCGGCTGCCTGCATAAAGGCATAGCAAATTGTCGTACCAACAAACTTAAATCCACGCTTTTTTAAATCTTTACTCATGACATCCGACTCAGGAGTACTAACCGGTATTTCCTCCATTGTTTTCCATTTGTTCTTTATGGTCGTTCCACCAGTAAATTGCCATATATATTTTCTAAAACTGCCAAATTCTTTTTGAATTTCTAGAAAAACTTTTGCATTATTAATAGTAGCATTTATCTTAAGTTTGTTTCTAATTATTCCGGCATCCTGAATAAGTAATTCAACTTTACGATCATCATAAGCCGCTATTTTTTTTGCATCAAAATTATCAAAGGCTTTTCGGAAATTATCTCTCTTTTTTAAAATCATAGACCAACTCAGTCCAGCCTGAAAACCATCAAGAACAATAAACTCAAAAAGTTTTCGGTCATCGTATAATGGCACGCCCCATTCTGTATCGTGATATTTTACATCTTCTTCTTTACCATTTGGCCATGAACATATATTTATTTCTGTTAGCATATTATTTACTCTTTTCACTTTCAAACAAAGCTCTTATGGATTTATGATGAGCCTTTACAATTCCTTTTTCTGTAATTATTCCACTAATATATTTGGCAGGGGTAATATCAAAAGCTGGATTTATTGCCTTTGAACCCGGGGATACCACAAGTATTTTCACCAGATTATTATTTGCATCAATACCTGTTTGATAAAGTACCTCATCTTCTGATCGCTGCTCAATTTTAATCTCTTTTCCTGAGATGCAATATTTATCGAATGTTGATACGGGAGCTGCCACATAAAAGGGTATTCCATATTCTTTGGCAACAATTGCTTTTTCAAGTGTTCCAATTTTATTGGCAACATCACCATTGGCAGCAATACGATCAGCACCAACAATTACCATATCTATTTTTTTTTGAGACATTAATGCAGCAGCAGCATTATCAGGAATTATCACATGGTTTACTCCATCGTTATTTAGTTCCCATGCCGTAAGACGTGCACCCTGCCCACGTGGCCTTGTTTCATCCACATAAACAAAAACATCCTTACCCTGCCTTTTAGCTAAATAAATTGGTGCCAATGCTGTTCCGTAATCAACAAACGCCAGCCAACCAGCATTACAATGTGTAAGTATATTTGCTGACTTTCCAATTAATTCACTGCCATATTCCCCAATTTTTTTTGAGTCGGCAGCATCCTGAACAGCTACTTTCTGAGCTTCAATCATAGCATTTTCAGGAGAAATCAGTCCAGCACGGTAAACCCTGTCAACAGCATAAAAAAGGTTTTTAGCCGTTGGCCTTGTGTTTTCAATATCTTGTCTGGCTTCACGAATTGTAACTGCCCTCAATTTGTTCTTTGATAAAAGAAAAGCCTGAGCCATTGCAAAACCCGCAGCAGCACCAATTGCTCCGGCACCTCTAACCACCATATCATTAATGGCCATGCAAGTTTCCCAATAGGTCTTGCTTTCATGAATTTTAAATTCAAATGGAAGCAAATTCTGCTGTATCATGAAAACGGAAGAGCCTTCCATCCAAACTGTTTGATATGATTTGTCGTTTACCAACATATTTAATGTACTATTTACTATGTTCTATGTGCGATGTACTATTTACTATGTTCTATGTGCGATGTACTATTTACTATGTGCTATGTACTATGTGCTATTTTATAAAATCTCTCCACATTCACTCATTCAATCATTCACCCATTCACTCATTGGCTTCCAGGTGGCTCAAGGCAATCCAAATCATCAAACCTGTACCAACTGCAATACTTTTTTCATCCACATCAAAGGTAGAAGTATGCAAATTTGAGGTAATACCTTTTTCTGTATTTGCTACACCCAGTCTGTAAAAGCATGCAGGAATAATCTCTGCAAAACGCGCAAAATCTTCAACCGTGGTTCTGATCTTTAAATCCACAATGTTGTCTAGTCCCAAAAATTTTGAAGCAGCATCTTTTGATTTAGCAGTAACAGCATCATTATTAATCAATACCGGATAACCTTTTGTTATTTTAACATCGCAAGTACAATTATGTTTTTTAACTGTGTTTGATGAAACCTCATTAATAATTTCATAAACTCTTTTCCGCCAATCTTCATCAAATGTTCTGAAAGTACCAGTGATTTTAACTTCCGAGGGAATAACATTAAAAGCACCATCAGCAATTAGTTTTCCAAATGCCAAGACCGAAGGAAAATCTGAAGGTTTCTCCTTTTTAATAACCTCATCCAAACTCACCAGAATTTCTGAAGCAGCCAATACAGTATTATCATATCTGTCAGGAATTGCAGCATGGCCTCCCTGACCTTTTACTATCAGGTTTACCTCATCAGAAGAAGCCATATAAATTCCATTTTTAAAGCCAATTTTACCTACTTCCATTTCAGGAAAAACATGCTGGGCAATTATTAATTCCGGTTTAGGGTTTTCCAAAACGCCATCTTCAATCATTTTAATTGCTCCACCCGGAAGGGTTTCTTCACCTGGTTGAAAAATAAACTTTATACTTCCTTCAAAACTTTCTTTTAAGTCGTTCAAAACCTTTAAGCTCCCCAGCAAACAAGTCATATGAACGTCATGTCCACATGCATGCATTTTACCGTAATTAACTGATTTATAATTAATTTTATTCTCTTCAGTAATTGGTAGTGCATCCATATCAGCCCGCAAAGCAATAATTTTCGAGGAGGGATTTTTACCTTCAATAATACCAACAATTCCGTAACCACCAATATTTGTTTTATGCTTTATCCCCCAGGAATTCAGCAAACTACTTATGTATTTTGAGGTTTCCTCTTCTTCAAAACTCAATTCCGGATTTGCATGCAGATATCTACGAACGGTTTTTAACTCATTGCCAATAGTAGCAACTTTATCTTTTATGTTATCAGGAGTAAACATATTTCACAAACCTACGAAAATAATGTTTAGGTAAAAGATGGGAATAAGGAAATAGGGGGAATAACTGCTCTTTTATAATTCAGTAATTATTTACTTCTCTGTCAACTTATTTCATAGCAAGACACAGTTCAGAGCACTATTTCCCCTTATTCCCCATATTCCCCTTATTTCCTTATTCCCCATAAAACCAATTCCCAAATTAACTACTTTTGCCGCATGGAATCTAAGAGACAGGATAAAGTATCAAAACTATTACAAAAGGATTTGGGTGAAATTATCCAACTGAAAATGCAACATTTAACAATGGGGGCAATGGTTACTGTAACAAAAGTTCATATTAGCCCTGACTTGTCGCAGGCAAAGGTTTATTTGAGTTTGTTTGCCACCAATAAAAAAGATCAGATCCTAAACAAAATAAAAAAACATAGTTCGGAAATAAGAAGAGAGTTGGGTAATCGTATCAGACATCAAATGCGCATAGTACCAAATCTTGGTTTTTACCTCGACGATTCATTGGATTATATTGAAAATATTGAAAACCTGTTGAACGACTAAATTCCAAACCCATAAGTTTACATTGAACTTAGCACATAGAATATAATATAGTACATGAAATACGATCCCATAAAAAGAAAATTAGGTAGTGTTTTTAATTCAGCGCCATTTCTTCGTAAGTCGTTTTACCGACTGCTTGATCTTTTACTTTTAAGATCGTGGCATATTCGCAAAGCAATTAAAGAATGGGAGAAATCTACCAAAGGCGAACAAACAATTTTAGATGCAGGATCCGGTTTTGGACAATATGATTATTATCTGGCTAAAAGAAACAGAAACTGGAAAATTGAAGCTGTTGATGTAAAGCAAGAGCAAA
>Ga0164315_10001466_pt1 | contig 17742 bp, 23 predicted proteins | sample GuaBasSedimGuay6_FD_113737 | JGI IMG/M metagenome (GOLD analysis project Ga0164315, IMG submission 113737) | Subseafloor sediment microbial communities from Guaymas Basin, Gulf of California, Mexico - Guay6, Core 4569-2, 0-3 cm | ecosystem: Environmental > Aquatic > Marine > Hydrothermal vents...
ATATTCTTACAAAATGAATGGGCTATCGACTGATTGAAGTGGGCGGCTCAAATCCAGCACCAATCCAGCAGCAATTGTTGTTTGTGTTATTGAAGGAACGGAAGTTGAGTGCGTAACATCAGTCAATAAGTAATCGGCTTTCGCGTGAAAAGAGTTGATTGATAATTGATCATTGTTGTCAATTATTGGCATCAGCCTGTTATTTTTATAACCATTTTATTTAAAATTTCACGCGCGCGGTGAAGCTCCGCGAAACTTTAGCGTGAAATAGATTATTCCTTTTTTATTGGCCATAAACCTAGCGGAAAAGATTTACCGCGATGCTTCGCAAATTGCAAATTGCGTGTCCCTATTTTATGAATTTTGCAAAAAAAACGTGTTTTCCAAAAGTTCAAATGTGAAGTTGATCAATTTAACGCTTTTCAACAAAACACCCTGTTGTTTTACCTCTAAAGTCATCACATTACAGCACACCAATAATTGATGAATTTCTGTACTTTTCTACAATGATTGAATTTCGTTATAACATTAATGCCTTGATATAAAATGGTTTGTTTAAAATTGTTGACAATAATGCTAGGTTATTATTACGATGTCAAGCGATTTGCTATTACTCGGTTAATTCATTAGGATAAAAAAATGAATTCTAAACGTTTCAATGCATTACAAGACTGGTTGCAACCCCACTTGAGTATCGAGGCTTCGAAGTATGTTGCTATCACAAATGATGCCAGTTTTCGTCGTTATTTTCGTGTGACTCTGGCGGATAGGGCTTATATCGTTATGGATGCGCCGCCTGAAAAAGAAAATTGCAGGCCGTTTGTTGATATTGCTCAGCGTTTACAGGCCAGTGGCTTGAATGCCCCCCGGATTGTGGCAAGTGATCTTGAACAAGGCTTTTTATTATTGACGGATTTGGGTTCGCAATTATATTTATCAGCACTGAATGAGGAGACACAGGTTGAAAACCTATATGGTGATGCCTTAGCGGCTTTAGAGATCATGCAAACTCGCACTTATAGTGAGGGATTACCACTTTATGATCACGCTTTATTGCATAGAGAAATGGATTTATTGACAAACTGGTTAGTCGAAAAACATTTAAACTTATCGCTATCATCAGCAGATCAAGACAGTTTAGAGCAGTGTTTTGAATTATTAAGTCGCGAGGCTTTATCACAACCTCAAGTATTTGTTCACCGCGACTATCATTCGCGTAATTTAATGGTTATACCCCAACATAATCCAGGGATTTTAGATTTTCAGGATGCCGTAAAAGGCCCAGTGACTTATGATCTGGTTTCCTTATTGCGAGATTGTTATATTGCATGGCCTCATGAACGAGTGAACGGCTGGGCCAAGCATTATTATAAACAAGCACAACAGGCCGGGATTTTGGAGGGTGTTGTTGATGAGACTGAGTTTTTACGTTGGTTTGATTGGATGGGCATACAGCGACATTTAAAAGCCAGTGGCATTTTTGCCCGGTTATATCACCGTGATGGCAAAGCAGGCTACCTTAAAGATATTCCGAGAACTTTAAATTATATCGTCGAAGTGGGGCGACATTATCCAGAGATGGCGTTTTTACAAGCCTTAGTGAGCGAACGGGTGCTACCCGCATGCCAACAATGATTTTTGATTTATGTTAGACTCAGGTAGAATCAAAAAATAAATGTATTTCACGCTAAAGTTTCGCGGAGCGAAACTTTAGCGTGAAATGGTGGGTAACGGTTTTTTGCTGCCACCATGAAGTCGCTTTACGTTCCAACTTTGGGGAATGGTGGGCAACAAAAACACGTTACCCACCCTACAAGAAAAACGGGGATAATTTATTTTTTGGATATACCATAATAACTCAAGAAATAAAAAATGCGAGCAATGATTCTTGCAGCGGGGCGGGGAGAGCGTATGCGCCCTCTGACGGATACGATTCCTAAACCGTTATTAAAAGTTGCCGGGCAATGCCTGATTGAATATCTTATGCAACATTTAGTGGCCGCAGGGTTTACCGATATTGTCATTAATCATGCCTACTTAGGGGAACAAATTGAACGCACATTAGGCAGTGGGCAACGTTACGGGGCACAAATACAATATTCTCCTGAAGGCACACAAGCATTGGAAACAGGTGGCGGGATTTTTAACGCCTTACCCTTATTAGGCAACGCCCCTTTTTTAGTCGTCAATGGTGACATTTGGTGTGATTATCCTTTTGAGCAATTGCCCCATACTTTGGAAGGATTAGCCCATTTAATTCTGGTCAACAACCCAGTGCATAACCCTCAAGGCGATTTTTGCTTGAAACAGCAACACGTTTCTCAAGACAGCGATTCGCGTTTAACATTCAGCGGGATAGGTGTTTATCACCCTGCGTTATTTAACCATTGCACCAAAGGCCGCTTTTCTCTTGTTCCCTTATTAATTAAGGCGATGCAAGCTAGGCAAGTCAGCAGTGAGCATTATAAAGGTTTATGGATAGATGTGGGTACACCTGAAAGATTGCAGCAGTTAGAACAGCTCATCTTGTCCGACATCTAATCTTTATCCTTCTCATTTAGGAGACTCAATATATTGGATAGAATACAAATTGGACGCAACTTTGTTAAACAATCAAAATGGAAAATACTACTGGGTGTCCCATTGATTTACCTTCCGATCCTACTCAGTATACCGTTTGTGATTATTTGCGTCATGGTTATACGGCTTCATTTAAAGTTAGTCGGGGGAATGGAAATTAAATCCTATTGGGAATTCGTGCCCTCATGGATAACCCATCGATATACCTCTCAAAATCAAATTATCAGAACGACTAAATTCGCGTGGTTACATCTCAGTGGATACAAAATCTTCTGGATATTTAATTGTAAACTCTATTGTCCACTCAGTGTCGCCTTGTTTGACTACACCACTTACTTGGTTAAAATTGTGGAAAATTGGTGGTGTCCGTTTGATCATGAGAATAAATCTGACTATGTGATAGGTGCGATAGATCAATCGTATTGGCATATCATCCCCGTTGAAAAGGCAAAGCTTCATCCTGAAGATCGCGATAATCCAATCTGGAATGATGAGATAGAAGCTGAAAAGAAATAGCTTGAGGCAACTCAAAAAGTAAAATAACAATTGGGCAATCCCTTGTGGTTGCCCAATTTATCAATAACACCCTTACCGTCAAAAATCAAAAAGGCCTCCCACCTCTGTTCCCTCGTTGGGTGGGATCGCTACCGCCATTTGGTGAAATCAAGATCATCCCAACCTCCCCAATCCCTGATATTTTTTTTAATTCACCTTATCAGAAAAAACGCATTGTACGATAAAAAAACAGAGCTTAATCAAAGAAATCGGAGTGATGGCATATAGAGCAGTTTATTTAAAAAATACATTCTAAACCATATTCAGCACAACACTGCTTCACGCTTTCTTCGATACCTGGCGAAAGAAAAATGCCTTCTACCTGTTTATCTGGGTTTTGAAGTGCTATCAATTTAACTTTCCTAGCAAACATATCGACATCCTCTATCCTAGCAGTGGCTTTCACTTCAAAAACGCTGAATTTTCCGTTTTCGGCAATGATATCAACCTCAATATACTGGCCTTTTCTAAAAAACACGAGGCCTTCACCATCCATAAACAGTTGGCGTAATTGGATAGTTTCTGGTTTGATATTGGGATTTTTTAAACCGTAAGCTAAACCTAAAGCGAACAACTCCTCCAATTTTTGGCCTTTTTCTGTCCCTATATTGCCAGTAACAATTTTTAACCAAGCATCAAACTGAGTGATTTTTTGACTCACCCCTTCTACCGTCGATTCTACTTTCAGCATACGACGCTTGATATTAAGCATGTTACTCTTGATCTCAAGCATATCGCTCTGTTGCTGACTGAATCCCTGTTTGAGTCCTTGCATATCGCTCTGTTGCTGACTGAATCCCTGTTTGAGTCCTTGCATGTCGCTCTGTTGCTGACTGAATCCCTGTTTGAGTTCTTGAATGTCGCTCTGTTGCTGACTGAATCCTTGCTTGAGCTCTTGCATGTCGCTCTTGAGATCAAGTCGGTCGCTCTGTTGCTGACTGAATCCTTCTTTGAGTTCGTGAATGTCGCTTTTGATATCAAGCATGTCAGCCTCTTGTTGCTTAAACCGCAGCTTCATTTCCTCACGCAGCTGACTCATTTCCTCGCTTTGCAGTTCAAGACGCAACTCAAGCTGTTCTTTGTGCCGATTGCTCTCCTCACTGAGCGATTTTAATTCATCTAACAAGCGAATCACTTCATCTAACAAACGATCAAATTCCTCGCGGCGTGGAAATTGTTCAGCAATAATACCTTCAATCGTCCGTGTCATTTCAGGATTTTGACGCAAGACTTGTGGTAAAATTTGAACAATGTAATCTTGTATTTGACTGAGTTCTTGTTTGTTTAACATAACGGTCAACCTCTCTCATAATATAAAAAAAGCAAAAATCATTTTCTGTCGTGTCAATAGGATGTTAAACTAAAAACATGATTGAATTGTTCAAATATTCATTTTTTATTGAGTTTAATATCTTGTTGGCCACTACAAAAAATATTTTCTTTTATTATAAATACCACTCTACTTAATATCAAACTGATAAAGTGTAAGGCTTATACGTCATAAAGCAATGCTAATTGCTAATTAATTAAGCTATCTGATTTCATTGTATTATTTATCATATTGAAATAGCTCATCTTTTAATGAGTGCTTAAAATAAATGATTGAATTTATGAAAATACCAACCATTTTTAAACGACGCTTTTGCCAATCCATGAGCATTATAAAAATGGCATACCAGCGAATAGCGTTTTCGTTTAAAATGCTGATCATTCAGATAAACGTGATAATATGAAAAATTGGCTAAACCAAATTCACTTTAATGAACAAGGCTTAATTCCCGCTATTGCCCAAGAAATGGGCACCGGTAAAGTACTGATGCTCGCTTGGATGAATCAAGAGGCCCTCAAATTGACAGTCGAACAAAAACGGGCTGTTTATTGGTCGCGTTCTCGTGGTAAACTATGGGCTAAAGGGGAAGAATCAGGGCATGTTCAACAAGTCAAAGACATCCGTCTTGACTGTGATAACGATGTTATATTACTCACCGTTGAACAAGTGGGCGGTGTAGCCTGTCATACCGGGCGACATCATTGTTTTTTTCAACAATTGCAAGATGAACAATGGGTGACTGTTGAACCCGTTTTAAAAGATCCCTCAACGCTTTATAATAAATAGATTTGTCCCTTAATAAGCTAAGTCCTTGATTTTTATGTTCGTTATATCCCGTATTTTCAATGGGTTACGTTAGGGACAAGTCTAATAATGGCAAGCGTTGTTCAAAAAAAGCAGACTCAAGTCAGGAAGAAAATTAAAGTGAGCAATGTATTACAAGAACTCGCGCAGACACTAGAACAACGTAAGACGGCCGATCCCAAGCAATCTTACGTTGCCAGTTTGTATGCGAAAGGCCTCGATACCATTTTAAAAAAAATCGGTGAAGAGACGACAGAAACCGTGATTGCCGCCAAAAACGGTGAACCCAATCAACTCATTTATGAAACAGCCGATTTATGGTTTCATACCTTAGTACTGTTAGCACATCAAGGTTTAGGGCCGCAGGCCGTATTAAATGAACTGGAACGGCGTTTTGGCTTCTCAGGCTTTGCGGAAAAAGCGCAACGTAATCAATCCACTACGGAGGAAACATGAGCAGCGATCCAGATTGTCTCTTTTGTAAAATTATCGCAGGGGAAATCCCCTCGGATCAAGTGTATAGTGATGAACAAGTGGTTGTTTTTAAAGACCTTCATCCCAAAGCAGCCGTCCACTTATTAATCGTTCCCCGTGAACATATTAAAAGCCTCAATGAGCTTGAAGAACAACATGACGGTTTAATGGCCTACATGATGCGTTTATTGCCAAAGATTGCCAAAGATCAAGGGCTTGATAACGGATTTAGAAGCGTGATTAACACCGGCCCCGGAGGCGGGCAAGAAGTTTTTCATTTACACATTCACTTACTAGGCGGCACCGGTTTAGGCAGTGCCTTTTTATAATTCATTCAAAAGGTAAACAGAATGGGCATCAGTATTTGGCAACTCTTAATCATTTTATTGATTATAGTCGTTTTATTTGGCACGAAAAAACTGCGGAATATCGGCGGCGACTTAGGTGGCGCGATTAAAAATTTCCGCAATTCCATGCGCGATGGCGAAGAAGAATCGGCTGCGAAAGCAGAAACAACCGCCGCTAAACCAGAAACACCCGCTACACCTGAATCGGCTGCGAAACCAGAAACGGCTACCACACCCGCGGCACAAATGACTCAAGAAGGCAAGATTATTGAAGGCCTAGTGACTGACAAGCAAACGAGTAAAGTTTAGTTTAACTCGCGAATCGCGAAACCTCATCTACGACGTTTCGCAATTCGCCCTTTGCGATAAAAGAACGATTATTATGTTTGATATAGGTTTTTGGGAAATTTGCATTATTGCAGTCATCGCTTTAATCGTATTTGGGCCAGAAAAACTGCCAGGAGCCGCTCGCACAGCAGGGTTATGGATAGGCCGTATTCGTCGTATGGTGACAACAGTTAGGCAAGAAGTTGATCGAGAATTACATCTCCAAGAAATGCGAGAAGCTATCCAACAAAGCGATCAAAATGTTCATCAATTTCTTGAAGAAACCAAAACGGGTTTGAACGAATTAAATAAACCTATCAGCCTCGATTCTAATCTAGACTCTAAGCCCAACGAAGAGAAGGCTGAAGAGTCAAATTCAAAACGCGATTGACAGAGAAGAAAAAGAAAGAAAGAAACGCTAAAGACGCTAAAGACGTTATATCTCAAAATCTTGCCTCCTTGCGTCTCTTGCGTCTCTTGCGTCTCTTGCGTCTTAAAAATAATGTTTTAAAATTTTAATTTGATAACTGAAAATGACAAAGCCCACATCTCAAAGCGGCAAAGAAATGCCGTTTGTTCAACATTTATTAGAACTACGCGATCGGCTATTAAAAATGATTTTAGCCGTTTTGATCATTCTAGTTGTGCTGATGCCTTTTGCCAGTGATCTTTTTACGCTATTTTCTGAACCCCTACAAGCCTTGCTACGCGAACACACTGGTAATAAGATGATCGTGACGGATCCCGTCGCACCCTTTTTTATCCCCTTTAAATTAACGCTAGTCTTATCCATTTTTGTCGCCATGCCCTATATTCTCTATCATTTATGGGCTTTTATCGCGCCAGGCTTATATCAGCATGAAAAATCAATGGTTTTTCCGCTACTGCTTTCCAGTAGCCTACTGTTTTATTTAGGTATCCTATTTGGTCACTACGTTGTTTTGCCACTCGTATTTCAATTTATGATCTACGTCACCCCCCCAGGTGTAGACATGATGACAGACATTACGCTCTATTTCGATTTTGTCCTCAAAATGTTTTTCGCCTTTGGGCTGGCTTTTCAAGTACCCATTGTCACCATGGTGCTGATCTGGCTCGACATTATGACACCAGAATCAATGGCCAAAAAACGCCCCTATATCATAGTCGCAGCCTTTATCATCGGCATGTTGATGACACCACCCGATGCCATTTCTCAAACCTTATTAGCGATACCTATCTGGTTACTATTTGAAATAGGCCTCTTTTTTGGTCGAATGATGCGGCGAAATCGCGCTACAGACGATTCCCAAAATCATTATCCTGCATCATTACCAGGTGATATCGATACTGATATGGCTCGCGACGCAACCAGCGAAGAACCTAAACAACTTGAAAAGAAATAATAGTTAAGGGTTAGTGGTTAATGCTAAACTCTTTGAGATAAACCCGCCAGAACGAGAGGGTTTAAACATAGTAGAGACGCATTGCAATGCGTCTCTGTACCGGACAAAAAATTGAGTTTAACGCTTACCACCTATCAGTTTGTCAAAAGTACTTAGGATAAAAGATTGTTTCCTGTAGAGACGCGATGCCTCGCGTCTCCGCGATGCCTCGCGTCTCCGCGATGCCTCGCGTCTCCGCGATGCCTCGTGTCTCCGCGATGCCTCGCGTCTCCTCGAAGCACAGACGCTACGATGAGACGCGAAGCATCGCGTCTCTACAATGATAAAACTGATAGGTGGTAAGCACATTTTTGTTCGTTGAACAATCGTAGCATTTAAACACGAGCATAATGAAGATCAAACACATTACATTACAAAATTATAAGCGGTTTGTTCAAGCTAAGACTTTTTCATTTACTGATTCTGACGAGATTGTGAATGAAAAAACGCTTATTGTCGGAAATAATGGCACTGGCAAAAGTTCTATATTACAGGCTATTGTGATTTTGCTTGCCTCGGCTATAAGAGATCATTTTAATCCGAACAAATTAGACTGGCCCGGATTTGAATATCGTCATTTACAAACAGGTATTCTACCTTTAAAAATTGAGGCTGAAATCTTATTTTTGGATGAGGAAATCAAGACAACTCAAGAATATGCTAGGCAACTCAAACATAAGGGAGTAAAACTGGACAGACAACCTGCCTCTCATAAAAGCGTCACAATTTCTTTTGATGACAACCAAGTTTTTGCCAAAGAAGGCAGAGAAGCTTATTATCAGTTTAGAGGCTATCAATATGCTAAAACATTAGCCCGTTTTACATCTCAAAAAAATAAAATTTTTGAAAATATCGGGAATATCTATTGGTACACAGAACAACGCAATTCAAATAACATCACTAATCTGTTAGAGAGTCAAATCAATCAATTAGATGATATCAGAAATTTTTTAGCCAGTGCTTATAACTACCATACAGCCGTTAAAGATGGACGTCGAAAAATACAAGAAGGTGAATTTGATTTCTACCAAGAATTAGAATCCCTATATCAAAAAGTATTTCCCGGACGTTCATTCGTCGGTAGTACACCACGATTTGATATATACGAAAAAGCCCAAGCACCCGACTTTTTTATGGATGATGGACAAAATCAATATGAGTTATCCGGGATGTCGGCAGGAGAAAGAGCCGTTTTCCCCATCTTAATGGATTTTGCCCGTTGGAATATCAATAACGCTATCATTATTATTGATGAATTGGAATTACATCTTCATCCTCCTTTACAACAAACATTAGTCAGGGCGTTATCTCAAATCGGCCGTAATAACCAATTTATTTTCACGAGCCATTCAAATAGCGTCATATCAATGTTTGATGAAACTGAAAACCAAATAATACGATTACCCAATGAGTAAATTTATCAAAATCTACTGTGAGGGTGGAAAAGGCAGTCATGACTATGACATCTTGGACAGCGTCATCGCCGAACTACCCTCTGTAGAGATCGAACCGATTGGCGGTATAAGAGGTGCAGGCGCAATCATCCAATACAAGGCTGAAAGAGAAGGTAGTGTTGACAAACCGGATTTTAAACTTCTTTTTCGTGATAGGGATTTTGATAAACCCGTTCCCGATGCGCCAATTTTAGAGCAAGACGAGAACAAAAAATACTGTTATTATGCTTACCGTAATACAATAGAGAATTATTTGTTTGACACTTCTGATTTTTATTCCTTTTTAAAGACAAACGAATTAGACAAAAAATACTCAATACATAATGAGGAAGAAGTTAAACAAAAGTTTATTGAAGCCGCAAAAAAAATAAAATGCTATCAGGCAGTCAGGCATACAATGGGTAAAATGCGTACACCTGAAATTGATTTTAGAACCAGATGGACTGAAAAAAGCGGCAAATTGCCTGAACATTTAGATGAAAACTATTGTAAGCAGAAAGCATTGGAGAAAATCAATCAAGCGAAATCATTCACAGACTTTTGGACTCAAACCGGTTTTAATGAAATTTATTCTACATTCATTAATCAGTTTGATGACGATTTCATGAATAAGCTTGACTTTCTAATATATTTTCAAGGTAAAGACTTCGCATCCTCCTTGCAATTATTATTGCTAGGTTTTCCTCTCAAAAAATACTACAAGTATGCCAAAAAATGCTTTGATTATAAAAAGTTTCCTGATTTAATTGCGTTAAGAGATTTGATAGAAAGCAAATTAACTCATTAACTCGTTATCATAAACCCAGCATTCATCAATGTCAGTCTTTTAGAAACTTGTCAGCGATACCTGATTTGCAACTGGTTTCGCTTTCGCGATTGATAATCGATATAAACGCTAAAGACGCTAAAGATGCTAAAGATGCGCGGTAAAAAGAGACATTTGAAATCTTTGCGTCTCTTGCGTCTCTTGCGTTATTATTTTCCTCAATAAATCTATATCCAAAAATATTGTCGTTATAGACGGGAAATTCTTTTTTAAATAACATTGACATAAAAGCAGCATAAAAAAATGATCCTCAAAAAAATATCCCAATCAACACCCTACTATAGCCCCATATTTTTCTCAGGGCTAAACCGATTGAAATGCCGACAGCGATCCTACCCGACATCAGCATGTTCCCCATCCTCATTCGCCATCTAGGCATCGTGCCTTTTGAGCCCACTTATCAAGCCATGCAGCGTTTCACAGATAATCGTGACGCTGACACCCTTGATGAACTCTGGCTACTTCAACATCCGCCCGTATACACCTTAGGGCAGGCTGGCAAACCGGAACACCTTCTCAATACCGGCCAGATTCCGGTTTATCACATTGATCGAGGTGGACAAGTCACTTATCATGGCCCTGGGCAACTCATTGTTTATGTTTTGATCAATATCAAGCGGCGTAATTGGGGCGTTAGACAATTTGTCCAAATTCTTGAACAAAGCGTGATCGACTATCTCGCCAGTCAACAGATTACGGCTCTTCGTCGTGAAAAAGCCCCCGGCGTGTATGTAGAAGGGCGCAAAATAGCTGCCTTGGGACTTAAAATACGGCGCAATTGTAGCTATCATGGACTCAGTTTAAATGTTGATATGGACTTAACCCCTTTTAAAGGCATCAATCCCTGTGGTTATGCCAAGCTAGAAGTCACACAATTGCGTGAATTTGGGATAACAGATAATTTGACTCAAGTCACTCAGCAATTTTTACCCTATTTTTTAAATAAAACCTGACAGGTTTCAAAAACCTGTCAGGTTTGGGGCACTGATAACTGATAACTGATAACTGATAACTGAAAAATGCGTTATAAATATCAAGCCATCGATCCTCAAAAACAAGAAGTCAGCGGTATTTTAACCGCTGAAGCAGAGAGAGAAGCGTTTCGCCAATTACAACGACGCGGCCTCACACCCCTCTCTCTCGCGCCTGTCAAAAGCACTAGCACCAAGAGTTCGGCCAAAGTGGGCAAAGCGAAACAACGTGACATTATTATTGTTTTGCATGAACTGGCCACCTTACTTGAATCCGGTGTCGCACTCATAGAAGCCGTCGAATCCCTCGCGAATTCCTCACATCACCCCTTTATTACCCAAACCTTTGCCGATATTGCAACGGAATTACGCCAAGGGATGGCCTTCTCCGTCACTTTACAAGCTTGTCCTCTCAAATTACCTTGGTATGTGACACAATTGGTAGAAGCAGGAGAACTCACCGGTAAACTGGCTACCGCCTTACGCGATGGTGTCAGCCAAATGGAATATGAAGCAGAAATGCCCAACGAAATGCGTAATGCCATGATTTATCCCATCATATTAATCCTTTCTGGCATTTCCGCAGTCTTACTGATTTTTACACTAGTCGTCCCCCGCTTTGCTGGTATGCTGAAAAATCGCACTGATGACATTCCGCTACTCGCCCAATTGGTTATCAACACCGGCATGTTTTTAAATAACAATTTTGAATGGATCATCGGCGCGCTCATCGTACTGATCACCATTGCAGCCTATATGTTGAGTAAAGCCTCATTACGCGCACAATTAAAAGATGTCACAGCCAAACTGCCCCTATTAGGCGTTTGGATAATCGAAGCCGAAACGGCTCGCTGGGCGGGCATGATGGGCACTTTACTGGAAAATCGCGTTTCCCTGCTACGTGCCCTTGAACTCGCCGCGCAAGGCATCAAACTTCCCAGCCTCAATCTCAGACTCACTCAAGTCACCAAAGCCGTCAAAGGCGGCACGAACCTATCACAAGCCTTACAAGAAAACGATGCTCTCACACCAACGGGGCATAACCTGATACGGGCTGGCGAACGGGCTGGCCAATTACCCCGTATGTTACGTTCCCTAGCTAAACTCCTAGAAGACAGCGGCCGAATGCGAATGAAACGCTTTTTATTATTGATCGAACCTATCGCCATTTTAGTCATAGGTAGTGTCATAGGTGTCATCATCACTGGAGTCATTTTAGCCATTACCAGCGTTAATGAGATTAACTTTTAAGAAGTTTATAATAGGCGATAGCTTATTTTTTAGCCATTACTAAAAACAGGAAAATAAACGCGCTTTGACGCTAAAGACGCTAAAGGCGCTAAAGACGCTAAAGAAGCGAATCTTTGCGTCTCTTGCGTCTCTTGCGCCTCTTGCGTTATTATTTTTTGTTTTATAAAATTCATAAGAATGCTCAACCCCTTTAATGGAGTCTATATGGAACAACACGCTTTAATTGAAATGTATTTAGCCGATGAAGCTAAATGTTATGAGGATTGGTACACAGCATTGACACAAACTGAAGGCAGTCAATATGCACAAAAAGTGCGATACCCCCATTAGTATATAACTACAAGGATTGTTTGCTTATGAAAGGATAAAATCGTGACTTAACTGAGATCATGGAAACGATCATAAATCAAAACAATGCCAAACATCTTCAACATCATTTTTCAGCGAAGGTAATCAAGACTCACATAACGAACTCAATCAGGCTATAATCTAATCCTTTATTATAAACAATCCTTGTAGTTATATAAAAGTAAATAAATGACACAATCCCCAACCGAAACAAATACTATTCGTCTCACCTTAGAAAAAGCCACAGTCAAAATATCAACCACCTCAGGTTTTAAAGGCACCGGCTTTTTTATTACGCCCGATGGTTATATCCTCACAGCCTGGCATTGTATTAGCGAAAGCATTGTGCTATCAACAACGATTACAGTGGAAACCTTTGAAGGCAAAACGTTTGAAACAGTACAAATCGATCAAGAAAAATCCCTTCAAAATCATGATATTGCCGTCTTGAAAATTGAACACAGCACAACATGTGTACCCTTGGGCTTAATCAGTGACGAGCATAAGGGGCAAGATGTGATTGCCATTGGCTACCCGGCCGGTTATATCGAAGGGCGTGGCATTGGTATTTATCAGGGCATCATTAATCAATTGATCACATTACCAGAAACGCATATTGAGGCCTTTGAAACGGCATCGATAGAAGGGCAAGGGCAAAGCGGTGGATTAATCTATCATTTCGCTACCCAACGTTTAATCGGTTTAGCAACCGATATTTACAACAATGAAGTGACTAAAACCACAGGCATCGCCGTCAGATTTAACACATTATTTGAACACTGGCCCGAAATCATGCCACCATCTGAACGCTTGACACATTTAATACAAGATATAACCAATAAAAGAAATGAAATACACCCTATTTGGAGAAAAGTGACTGCTTATTTAAAGCAGCTTAGAAAATTGGGGATAGGTGAAAAGGATCAGGATATACTCTTAGACATAGCCGATTTGATAGCTGATAACATCACGCCCCAAGAATTTATCGACTCTTGGCAACAAGATGAGAATCAAAGCAGCACTCAAATCAAATATGACATCTTAGCTAAGCGTTTGAAAAACAGTGAAATAGCCCTTTTTTTAGGATCGACGATACCAGAGCAATTAATGCCACAACTGACAACTGCCTTTGACATTAAAGGTTGTTTTTCTGAAATCTGTGAATATGTTGAATTGAATAATGATTATAGCCGCAATACCTTACGCCATGAAATTCAAAATCTGATCAAAAAAAAAGAGGTGCCCTTATTAGCGTTTTTATATCAATTATTAGCGAATCTACCCTCACCAATCGTCATTATCTATTCTGGGTATGACAAATTATTAGAAAATACCTTTAAAAAATATGAGAAAAAGTTTGCCGTCATCTCTCATTCGCCAGAAGGCAATATAATAGTCACCTGTTCAGATCAATCAGAGCCCGAAATTTGTCAAAATAACGATAAATTATCAGGCTTAGACTTGTTTGAAGATAACAATGGCTACTCTTTAATTTACAAAATCAACGGCTGTATAAGCTCAATACCCAATAATGCTCATCAAAATGATGCCTTATTACTGGCCGAACATGATTACTTCAACTTTGCCAAATCAATGGATAAACTCATTCCAAACTATGTGATAGGGCATTTAAGTGGGCGAGATTTATGGTTTCTTGGGCAATATCCCCAAAATTGGGAAAATCGTTTGCTCATGCAAGCCATTTTAGAAAGGCGTGGCACCAGCAATAATACGATCAGAGCGATCCATAAAGCGCCTGATGACTTTGCAAAAACGTATTGGCAAGCCAAGAATGTGCATCATTATCCGATTGAATTAGCAAAATTTGTAGACAATCTACGGCAATATTTATAATTTCGTAGGGTGGGTTTCGCGGAACAAAACCCACCATTTTCCATGATTTGGTGGGTTTCACTTCGTTCTACCCACCCTACGAAAGCAAAAGTAGTTGATGAAAAGGAACCAAAAAATGAACGAATTACTTGAAGAGGACATACTTGAAGAGGACGATTCAAAAATGGGTTCAATAAACCATAGCCTGACACAAGTTAGAATAGCCAGCTTACTCAATAACGATGAAAGATTCACAGTCATGACTGAATTAAGTCTGGATATTAGCCAACAAGATTTTAGCCGCTATGGGATCAAAGCAAAAGATGAGATTAAGCCTGATATTTGTTTATATCCAAACACGATAGACTGGCAAGACATAGACATTCTCAAAATGAAAGAAATGCCTTTATTAGCCATAGAAATTTTGTCGCCAATGCAAAGTCTCGAAACGCTTAAAAATAAGCTTTATGCATACTTCGCCCTGGGTGTCAAATCGTGTTGGTTAGCGATACCTTCAATAGAAGCCATAGACATTTACTCACAACCCAAACAACATAAAACCTTTACGATGACTGACAGCGAAGTGATTGATGAACAGCTTGAGATTCAGTTACCCATTCAAAAAGTGTTCAAAAGACGTTCTAATGAAGTTCAGACAGTATAAAACAGTCTTTCTTGTAGGGTGGGTAACGTGTTTTTGTTGCCCACCATTCCCCACCCACCCTTTACTTAGCGCGGTAACAAACTTTCAGGCAAAAGTTTAGCTTCGCTGACCTTCGGTTCGCTTCGCTGTACTTTTGCCTGAAAAACTTTTTAATTTAAATGGTGGGCAACAAAAACACGTTACCCACCCTACATTGAATTTAAATGGTGGGCAACAAAAACACGTTACCCACCCATTTCACGCTAAAGTTTCGCGGAGCGAAACTTTAGCGTGAAATATTGATCTATTGCTGGGCAACAAAAACCCGTTATCCACCCTACATAAATAAAAGCAAAATAAATTTGGAACGAAAATGGGCCTTCGCAAGATAAATAACAAAATAAATCAGATATCATAATGCACAAAAATGAAGCGAGCTCATTTGAGTTTCAAACCAATCAACCCGGTGTTTTTTTGAAGATGGGAGACTACCAACAAATGCTTAAAGCATTAGAAGTCTTGAAAACTACCCCTATTCATCACGCGCCTCAAACTCAACCCCTTGACAGACAACCCAGTTTAACCGAACTTTTAAACCGTGTCGCCACCGAAAAAGAACGTATGACTTTGACATACCAACAAAAAGTCTTTTTAGTAGCGGTGCCAATAGAAGACATTGAAGTTATTGAACAACTTGAAGACTGCATTGACATAGCAGATATAGAAGAAGCCCGTCAAGAAGGGGGCCAATCAATTCCTTGGGAAGACATTAAAAAAGAATTGAGGTTATAACAGTGACTTATTCTATTGATTTTGAACCTGGCGCATTGCGTCAATTTAAAAAACTTGATAGGGCTGTTCAAGCACGGTTAAAATCTAAAATAAACGCTTTGGCTGAAAACCCACGTCCACGCTTTGGCTGAAAAACTCAAGGGCTACGAAAACACATACCGCATAAGAGTAGGGGGTTATCGTATTCTTTCTGAAATATACGACAATATCTTGTTAGTTTTAGTGGTTAAAATTGGCCCAAGACGAGATATTTATTGATCGAGTACAAGCCATTTGGAAACAAACGAATGGACAGAAATGGCTTATTGTTTCTCAATGAGCAAGCCTCAAGTCTTGACGCGCCATCGTCGTGTCAGCCTGAAAACCGACATTAAATCATTTTCAAAAAAACGTGATCATCAAGTTAGGCTGTTGATTTTGAAGTGATTAAAACGAATTGAGGGTTATTTATTTTTGTTCCCATAAGTTTCGTAGGGTGGGATCGCTAAGCGCCATGACGGCGTTACTGAATCATACCCTACCACCCGCTTGCCCACCATCTAAAAATAGGCAACACCTTTAAACCGTTTTTTTTGCTCCCGTTTTTGCGTGCAAAAACGTTTCCGTTAAAATCATATTAAAATCAACAACCTACAGAGAGGGGTAATAACCTGAAAGGAGATGTCTTAAATGACACCTATTGTAAAAAAAGCGTTTGTCGTTGATTCAGAAGGAAAACCTTTATTACCGACTCATCCCGCTAGGGCGAGAAAATTACTCAAGAATGGCTTAGCCGTTGTGTTAGCGGTTGCCCCATTTACTATTCAACTTAAAAAAGTGATTTTAAAACCAGTTGGTGACTTGACTTTAGACATTGATGATGGTACAAAAAAACTTAGCCTTACCGTGGTTAATGAACACACTCAAGAAATTGTGTTTTCAGGTACCATTAAGCTCAGACAAGAAATCAAGAATAAGTTAACACAACGTCGTGAGTACCGTCGTGCCAAACGATACCGAAAGATTAGATATCAAAAAGTGCATTTTGATCGCTACAAAAAATGTGGGAGTTGGTTGCTGTCAACGATTCGACAAAAAAAGAAAAGTATCTTGCGTGTGGCTAAAGACTTAAAACGTTTTATGAATATTACCCACGTTGTGTTAGAACAAGGTCAATTTGATAATTACTACTCAAGTAGAGCAAGAATGGTGTGGCGCGATAAATACACCTGCCAATGCGGGTTAAGAGTGAAAATGACTGTTTCTAATAAAAGGAAGATACAGCATCGTTTAGGGTATTCTATACTAAACTCGTCAGGAGTTGTTTATTTGGAGTTAATTTTAAATATTTTTTTCAACCCTTAATTCGCATATTGCCAGCATTGGGCTTTAGTTTGATTGTTTGAATTGGCGTTGCAAACTATAGTTTGACTTGGTGTTGCAAACTTTATTTTGAATTTCATATCTATATGGCACTCAAAAAGACGTGCAAGCCTTAAAAAATTGGCTACCCGAAGTCAGCGATTTAGCCGTAAAAGATAGGATAGAATTTACGTTAGCAGAATTAGACTATCGGTTAGAACAGTTCAAGGGTTCAGGGGATTGATTTGATAGAACGCTGATTGCACTGATTGTCATGATTTACGCTGATTGATATTAATCATCTTCAACATCAATTTGAGTAAGTACTGAAGCATAAATTTTCGTGTATTTTGAAATGGGGCAACCACAAGGGATTGCCCCTACGCAATGCCATGTAGGGGCAATCCCTTGTGGTTGCCCTTTGCGCTAAAATATCTGTTTA
>Ga0164315_10001467_pt1 | contig 17738 bp, 8 predicted proteins | sample GuaBasSedimGuay6_FD_113737 | JGI IMG/M metagenome (GOLD analysis project Ga0164315, IMG submission 113737) | Subseafloor sediment microbial communities from Guaymas Basin, Gulf of California, Mexico - Guay6, Core 4569-2, 0-3 cm | ecosystem: Environmental > Aquatic > Marine > Hydrothermal vents >...
AATTATAAGTTTTTCGATTAAAAGTCCGGAACCCATTGGGACAAAAGCGGTTGGTGAGATGATCCCGCTGCCAATTCCATTTGACTTTAGCTGATATCGGCTTACTATTCTTTTCCTCCACGACTGTATAGAAGCCCAGGATGGTCCAAGTCCCACATAAGTAATGAAGGTAAAGAGGCCAATTTATTTTAATCATCTAAGATAATACCATTTCCAACATCTGTGCCATGGCAGCTTATCCTTGCCAATTGCTTGCTGCATGCCTTTGCTGTCTTTCCAATCCCAGCGCCATGCAAGTTTCCATTTCTTATCAGTTGTCCTAGGAAATCTTGCATGGTGTATTCGCTTCATCCAAAATCCAAAGATGACACGGTGTCGTAAATAAAGGAACCAATCTATTTTAAGCATTAAAACATTCCTGCGTGACTACCTTTGTCGATCTTGTACATAAGTTTATACCACCAAACCGGATGCCATGTGCTTACGTTACGTGGAATTGGCCATAGTCGATCAGCCCAATAGCTAGAATAACGCCAACGCCTAATCATTGGGATCGCGCTAACTGGTATGTAATCTTCAGCATTTCGATCATACGTCTCCCAATCTGTTGTAACTACTGTAAAAAATCCAAACCAATAGGTCTCGTTAATAAACGCTCGGAAGTCTATGCGGATAATTTGATATCGCCTACATCAACAATTTCAACATTATCCGCGAATTTTTCCGCGAGCTGTCCCCATACGCCCATTGTTGCCATCGACAAGTGTTCGCCTTGTTTGTGGCATACGTAGACACTTCCGGAGTAACCTGTAAAATGATAATACCTGCCGTCGTAGTCCATCTTCTCTATTCCAGAATTCATGCGCCAGCTATCGCCGTCTAAGTATCCACCGGACCATCCGCCTAGTATCTTGTATTCAACGCTGTCGTCTTCTTGTTTAATTTTTATAACTACCCAACTATCTGGTGCGTACTCTGTCATTTCTTTTTCCTCTTAAATGGATATGTTATTGTTCCCATATCTTTATATACTGTATTATGTTCATCTAACAGTTCTCCAAACTTCAGTCCTGTTAAATTTGGATTTGCGTAAACCCACTTTCCTTTTTTGCAATCATTGCAATCATCATCGTAACGATGGAAGTACAAACATTTCCTAGTATGGCGGAATCCAAACCAATGTCGGTCTTTAATGAATCCTTCTACTTCTATTCTTAAACCCATCTATTTAAAAATCCTAAGGTCCACTCTATACAAACGTATGGAACCCAACGGAGAACACGCCATTGCTTAGTTGCCCTAGCTGGAGAGAATCCCCATTCCTCAAGTATGCCTATATCCCTCCGCCATGGCAAAGATTCATATATTACGTATTTAAACCCTAGCCACTCTCGGTCTCTAATATATTTCCTAATGTTTATTTTAATCATCAAACCCAGACACCCCCGGCCCTACGTCGATCGAGAATTTCTTGTTTGTTATTTAACTTTTGTATTAGAGTCCAGTGTCCAGCGGTACCATGAAGTATCCAAGATCCCTTTCTGCATTCCGCGCAAGCCATCGATTCTTGAAAGTAAAAATGATCATCGCATGGTGTCACATACCACCAGCCAAACCAACGATACCCTCTAATCATTAATCTCCAATTAAACTTAATCATTTCATCCGCGGTCTTAGTCTTTCAATCTTCCACCATTTAATTGGTCTGGGCTTTCCCGTTCCTCCGATACCGTGATCTATTCCTGTTGAACACCAAATCCAATGTCCTGCGTTACACAAAGGACATTCTGCCGAGGTATAAAAATGTATACTGCAAATATTACCATACCACCAGCCAAACCATACGCGATCATATATGAAACATTTTACTCTGCGGAACCACAGCAAAGAATGAAGCCAGCCTAGAAAATTTATATTAAACATATCCGTCAGTCCGGCGACCAGCTCTTCCAACGATAGTCACACTTCCTTGGCTTGTCAATCCATTTCATAAATTGGGTACTGCGTTTACATCTTTGTCTGTCTTTTTCGCTCATGCCATGGTAGGACTTTACTAGCGGATGATCTTGGTTATACCACTTTCCATGGTAAGGCCCGTTGTTAATAGATACACGGAGAAACGTTTTACCAAATACAGTAAATCCGTAAATGTAATGTTGGAACCAAGTTTTGTAATCTATCTTAATCATAAACTGTAATGTCGGTGCTGCCTCCAAGCTCATCCCATAATTTTTCAGAGATCCATTCGTAAGGACAGCCATCCCTAGCTTTTGCGGTGCCGTACGGCATTTCTGACATGTAATAACCATATAGCGATTCGAACATATTAGGAAAGTCGTCTATATCGGCTTTGCCTTTAGCGACCAGTATTAAATCACTCATTTCTTTGTCGCTAAACTGTAACTCATGTTGCATTGCCTTGGCACCGCTCATCCAACCTTTCGCAGCTAGTTGTCCGACGCTAGTTGGCGGACCTTGCGCGAAGTCGAGCGGACTTTTAAATTTAATCGTACTCAAAATGTTCAACTCCGTAACCTGCGGCGCTGTTAGTCCAAAGAGCTAGTGTATACAATGTGTCAATATTTTCAAATGTGGGATTGGTAATCAATTCCCTTGCATTCATAATTGCAATCCCTAGGTGATTTGTCCCTTTCCATTTAGTAGGGTCGTTAAAATCTTTGTGATTCTCGTCCATGCCGATTCCCCAAACCTTGTCCCAGGGTGCAGCCTCAACAATGTGATCATTGCCGGTCGCCAACAAATAATCCAACGCGACACCGGCCTGCGTAAATTTTGCGTAGTTAATCATTGTAACACAGTCTAGCGCGACCATTTGCCAGATCTGGTCATCATAGTTTTGAACTGCGCGACCGAGTTTCTTTTGTTCAGATGGAGAATTGGATGCCATAATTAAATCCCCTGCGTCCTCGTCTTCGAATACAGATGCTTTGAAAAACATCATTGCCTGTTCTGCGCAATTGAAAGGCACGCCGTGCAGTCTAAAAGGAGTTTCTGCCCATTGGGAAAAATATGTCCCGGTGAACGGCACCAATGTGTCGCTAATTTTGTAATTTAATTGTGTGTGTATCTTCATTTTAATCCTCGTTTTTAAAGTTGTCGTGCCAAAGCACTCCGTTCATTTTCATTTTGTAAATCCTAGTGTAGTCGTACCACCTAAGGTTATATCCATGGCTTCGACCGCTTTCTAATAATGTCCAGCCGCCATTATTACATTGTTTGCAATCGCTTTTATACAGTTGATGCCATTCGCATTCATGCCAAAAATACATGCCAAACCAAAAGCGTTGCCTTATAAATTCCTTAAGATTAATCCTGATCATTTTTAAGCTCCTCAGCCCATTCATACATACTTTTAATAAAAATAGAATTATTCCTATGCCAATTGCCGTGGGGTTTTTCACCGGGGACATGAAATGTGATGTACGTGTAACCAAACCATCTCATGCCACGAATCCATTTAAGAAAGTCAATTTGAATCATTTCTATAGCTTTCCAATTCAACATTCCAATCGTTAATTGCCTTTATAAATGTACTATCATTTCTATGCCAACGTCCAGTAACTGGCTTTCCGGGCTCCGCCATTCTTATATACGTGTAACCAAACCATGTCTGTTGGTACCAGTTAACGCGGAGCCAACAGACAATTGTATCTTTAGTGATCATTACCAGTCGTTCTCCGCTAACCACATATGGAACTCATGATGCTCTGCTCCAATCTCTTGTTCTTTGAAAATTGGTATTGTTTTTATAATTGGCCACGGCGCTGTGCATACTTTTTGCCAATACCCAGATGAACAGCTACGGCAGTTAGTTACATAAAGGAAATGGGTTGCGCAACGAGTACACCACCAGTGCCCAAACCACACTTTATTAAAGAACGCTCTTTTGTAATCTAGTTTAATCATACGTACTTATCCCAGGCCCTTGGCCGTCTGAAACAAGGTATCAATCTATCCGTTATGTAGTTTCACTATTATACGCTTCTCCGTGACAAACGTCTACCTTAATAACAGTAGTTAATTAGCCGTGATAAATATACGGAACAATAGAGAATAAATACATGCCTATTTCTACAAGACAAACTACCCTGCTAGCGGCAGAAGACTGGACTAAGGTTTATCAGTCTTTTAAAGATGCAGATTTTCAAGCTTACGACTTTGAAACAATTCGTAAAGCGATGATCGATTACTTGCGCCTGTACTACCCAGAAGATTTTAACGATTACATTGAGTCCTCTGAATACATTGCTCTAATAGATTTAATTGCTACACTTGGACAAAGTCTAGCATACAGAGATGACCTTAACACACGGGAAAACTTTATTGACACAGCAGAGCGCCGTGAAAGTATTTTACGTCTAGCAACCCTTGTCAGCTATTCGCCTAAGCGAAGCACACCGGCCTCGGGTATTTTAAAGATACAAGAAATTGTAACAACAGAATTTTTAACAGACAGCAATGGCATTGACCTGTCTAATACTCGTGTTCTGTTTAACGACGGCAACAATTCAAACTGGCAAGAACAATTTAACATCATTTTAAATGCTTCATTAGAAGAAAGCCAAAAAATTGGCCAACCTGCTAACAGTAATGTTATCGCAGGAATCGACACAGATGAATATACTCTAAATGCTAGCGATGGCACACTACCTGTATTCTCGTTTACAAATAACGTTGATGGAGTTCAACAAGACTTTGAAGTAACATCAGCCACAACAGAAGATAAGGAATATATTTACGAAGCTCCGCCTAAGGTTGACCAAGATTATAACATCCTTTTCAGGAATGATAATTTAGGCTTCTCAAGTGTTAACACCGGCTTCTTTATGCGCTTTACCCAAGGCACATTGGCATCCGTGGACTTTGAAATTAATGAAACAATTCCAAATAGAATTGTAGCAATAAACGTTTCTAACATCAACCAAACTGATGTGTGGCTATATAAGTTAAATGACCAAACAGACGCCGAAGAAGATTTGTGGAGCCAAGTTCCATCTGTTGCAGGACAGAACATTGCATACAATAATATATCAGCCGTTGACAGAGACATATATCAAATCACTTCCAACCAAGACGATAGTGTAAATGTTGTCTTTGGTGATGGTGTGTTTGCAACTATGCCTAAGGGCAAGTTCCGTTTCTATTATAGAGAAAGTAACGGCCTAGGTTACAAGATCACCCCGGCGGAAATGACACAAGTTGTCGTTCCAATTACATATGTTAGCCGCACAGGTAGAACAGAAGTATTAACGTTTACAGGCGCGCTTCAGTATACTGTTGCGAATGCTGCTTCTCGTGAGACAGACGAACAGATCAAAGAAAAAGCACCACAGCAATATTACACACAAAACAGAATGATTAACGGTGAAGATTATAATGTCTTCCCGTACACTCAGTTTAATAATATCATTAAGTCCAAGGCTGTTAACAGATCGAGTTCCGGCATTAGTCGTTTCTTAGATGTACTTGACACAACAGGCAAATATAGCTCAACAAATATATTTGCAGACGATGGAATACTTTACAGAGAAGATTTATTGCAATCATTTAACTTCCAATTTACATTAGCAACTGACATACTAAGCATGATTGAAGAATCAATCCTTCCAATTGTGCAAGGAAAAGAAATGCAACATTTTTACTTTGATCAGTTTACTCGTTTCCCGGCGCCCGGCGATGATATGACATGGGTTAAAGTAACCACGTCGACAAATCAATCCACAGGCTATTTTGTTGACTCCGTTGATACTGTTTTACAAGTTGGCACAATTGTTTCCAATGATGCGAAGTACATTACAAATGGATCTATTATTAAGTTCCGAGCTCCTGCAGGATTTATGTTTGACGGTGCAAATACAATTCAGCCTTTACCAACAGATAGAGCATTGCAAAACGATGAGCGCACAGAAATGTTCACAGGCGTAGTTCTTGTCTCTGGCGACGGTTCTGCACAAGGTATTGGCGTACTTCCTAACGGCGTTGGTGCGATTACATTAGCAGACGTAGTTCCATCCCTTGCAGAAATCGATGAAATTATCCCAGCGTTTAACACCTCGTTTACCAATGCATTAACACAGAGCATTATTGCTAAGATGTTAGCATACAGCGATTTTGGATTAAGGTACGACCTCGACACCCAAGACTATGCAATTATCGCAGCAGAAGATTTAGACAGCGCAGGCGAGTTCTCATTGACCTACGCTGGAGACATTAGTGGAACAAATTTAGATGCAAGCTGGATTATTAAATTCGAAACAGATGGCACAACTTACGATATTACATACAGGGGCCTGAGCTATATTTTTGAAAGCGTATTGCAAACAAGATTCTATTTTGATGAAGACCTTAAAGTTTTCGATCCTGTGACAGGACAAACTATTAACGACTACATTGACATACTAAAAGTAAACTCAGCTCCGGACAGTTCGGAAGCTGTCGGCCACGACACTATTGTTTTTATATATGAGAACATTACGGACGTAGATGGTTACAACAACAACAAAAAGATTAAAATAACATTTTCTGATTTGGATAGTGATGCAGTTCCAGACAACCCAGACTTCTTTGATAAGCTGATCGATCCTGCAACCAACCCAACTACAAAATATGTATTCTTTGAGAAGTCCACTGACGCTGACAATTTTGAAATACTTGTTCCTTTAGAATTTGGAACAGTTGTAACAACATTTGCAACTCGTGCAGATATTAATGCAAACATTTCAAACTACGACGACGGACAAATATTTTATGCGACTACCGAAGAGACTTTCCATATCTTAGTTGTAACGACTACGACAAGAACGTTAACAGATTCTGATGCGTATGTTGCTAAGGTTGGACGTCAAGATTTGTTCTTCCAATACAGACACAATGCGCCTAACAATAGACGCATCGATCCTAGTCCGAATAACATTATTGACTTGTTTGTATTAACAAGGCAGTATGAAGAAGATTACAGTAATTGGGTTTCAGACGTAACCGGCACAGTTGATGAACCATCGCAACCTACTGCTGAAGAACTTAGAATTGAATTTAATTCGCTAGACGATTTTAAAGCAATAAGTGACACACTAATTTATAACTCTGCAAAGTTCAAGCCACTGTTTGGTACAGAAGCTGACACTGCATTGCAGGCAGTGTTTAAAGTAGTGAAAAATGAAAACGTAAATATAAGTGATAGCAAAGTTAAGTCAAATTTGATTGCAGCTATTAATAGATATTTTGAAATTAATAACTGGGACTTTGGAGAGACATTTTTCTTTACAGAGTTGAGCACATATTTACACACAGAATTGGTTCCTGAAGTAGCGTCGGTAATTATTGTATCTAAAGACGGAACAAATCAATTCGGTTCACTGTTCCAAATTAACAGCGAACCAAACGAGATTTTAAAAAGTGCAGCGACTGTTGACGATGTTAAAATCATTACCGCAATTACAGCGGCACAAATTGGAACTAGTACCTAATGCCAGTAAGAACGTTAACATTACTACCTGAGATTTTTAAGACTAATCCTAACGAGAAGTTCTTAAATGCGACCCTTGAACAACTAACCAGCGAGCCGGACTTAAAACGAGTTAATGGCTATGTTGGACGCAAGTTCTCGGTATTATATTCCCCAGATGACAATTATATAATTGAAGGCTCCGACGATAGAAATGATTATCAATTAGAGCCTACAGTAACAATAAACGATGTTGATGGTAACCCAACGTTTGCAGGAACCTATGTTGACTTACTAAACAAGATTCGTTACTACGGTGGAGACATTACTAATCACTCTCGTTTGTTCTCAAATGAATTTTACAGCTGGAACGGACAAATTGACTATGACAAGTTTGTAAACTTCAGCCAGTATTACTGGCTTCCAAATGGACCTGTATCTGCTGCAATTTTTAGCGAAGCAATCCCAGTACAAGGAACCACTGTTGTTACTCGTACAGGCAGTTCTAATGCGCTCGAATCGGGATTCGGCAATTATCAATTCTCAGCAATAGGAACACAACCAAATCCTATTATAATATTAACACGCGGCGGTTCATATACATTTGATCTTACCCAGGCCGGCAACCCGTTTTGGATCCAGACACAAGCCGGAACATCCGGCCAGCAAGTCGCGCAGCCAAACTTTTCAACACGCGAAGTATTCGGTGTTGTCAACAATGGCGAAGACAATGGCACAGTAACATTTAACGTTCCGCATACAACAGACCAGTCATTCTTTACTGACATGACTGAAGATCCTTTCCTTAACTTAGCTGTCACAGGAATGTCCTATGCGGAAGTACAAGGTTCGTATTTGTCTGATCTAATTTCGGACTTTGGCGGACTCGATGGCAACGTTGACATTGATACTAAAACATTTATCTTCACTGATAATAGTGTAGTTGCAGCTGATTGGGTTTCGTTGAATGTTTATACAACTGGACTATTTGGCGGCACAGAATACGGTACAGGCGTAAGTGTTCCAGCTGGAAGTCGCAAAGGTATTTGGCAAGCACGCCTAGAATACGATGCAGGCGAAGACGACTATATTGTTCACCTAATCTACTTAACCGCATTCCCAATTGACACAAAGCGTCAAATTTTAGAAGGTGTCATGTGGAACGACCGTTATTACTACAAGACCGTGTCTGATCAAATTGAAATTGTACCGTACATTACATCATTAGCAGATACACTTTACTACCAAGACGGCATCGATGAAAATTTAGTTGGTCTTATTAAATTAGTTGAACAAGGCGAGTCATATATTATTGACGTTGAAAATGATATCATCGGCCATGAAACATACACTAGTCCTAACAGTGTTATATTCACTAACGGATTAAAGGTAGCCTTTGACGAGTTTGTAACTCCGGCGCAATATCAAAACATGGAATTTTATGTTGAGGGTGTAGGCGATTCAATTTACTTAGTTGATACGAGCACATTAACAACTCCGGAAGGGTACATCACAAACGTTGCAGAACCTTTTGATATTTCTCCCTACGATTCTTCTCCTTTTGAAGGATCTGCTAATTCGCCACAGGATAAAGATTACATAACAATTAACAGAGCGTCCCTAGATAACAATCCGTGGACACGAAGCAACAGGTGGTTCCACATTGACGTGCTACGTGAATCCGCAGCGTATAATAATTTAGAAGCTGTAATAGATAACGACCAACGTGCCCAGCGTCCAATTATTGAATTTGATGCTAACTTAAAACTATACCAATTTGGTACAGTAGCGGCGCCTGCGGTCACAGTTGTTGACACAACAGAAACAGACGCATTAAGTAATGTCCATGGCTCGACCAGCCTTCCGTATGTTGTAGATGGAATAACAATGGAAGAAGGCATGAGAATTATTTACCTTGCAGATACTGAAGACACGGTTAGCAGAACTATTTACGAAATCTCATTTATTGATCCGGACTTGGACACAGTATTTGAAGTTCATTTAACTCCCGTCTCCGATCCTTTAGAGAATGGGGCAACATTATTAATTGAGCTAGGCGATATTAACCAAGCGTCTATGATATATTTGAAAGATAATGTTTGGCTACCTTGTCAAACAAAAACAAAAACTAATCAACAGCCTGTGTTTGATATGTTCACACTTGACGGCAACAGTTTAGATGATGTAACAATCTTCCCTAACTCTTCTTTTAAAGGAACAGAATCATTCTCCTACGCAGTCGGCACCGGCGCGAACGATCCAGTATTAGGTTTCCCACTGCAATATAAAAACTTTGCAAGCGTTGGCGACATTGTATTTGAAAATGACTTTGATACAGATACTTTCTCATATACACTTGATAGGGATTCTATAACAAATTCAATTAACACGGGCTTCATGCATAAGACAATTGACATCGACACATTTGAAAATGTAAATGTATGGGATACTGTCTACGAAGAAAGCAAGCAAGGACAATTATTTGAATATGAATACGTTGGATCCAATGGCTTCATAATTGATATTTTGCCTGACCAAGAACAGAAAATTAAATATTACCATGTGTATGTTGATAGCGACGAACTAGACAGGGACGACTTCCACTTTGAACTTGTTGGTGGTATTCGATATGTTATAATTGATTCTAACATTGACGATGCAACTAAAGTTGATATTCTTATTTACAGCACAGACGTTTCTGATCTTGCCTGGTATCAAATTCCTAGTAACTTAGAAAACAATGCGCAGAACAATACGTTCAGCGAATTAACACTAGGACAAATTCGCAACCACATAGGAACAGCGTTTGTAAACAGCAATGTCCTAGACGGAATTTATCCAGGTAATTCTAATCTAAGAGACAATACAGAAGAATTACAATCGGGTGGAGATATTTTACAACACTCTGCAGGACTTCCGTATGCTAATTTATTCTTGTTAGACGAACGTGCAAATTTTGTTGATGCGGTACTTCATGCGCAAGACGAATACGCAAGATTCAAATACAAGTTTACTGACCTTGCAACTTTATTAGATATTGATGTGAATGATCCTGTTGCATCCTGCGATACTATTATTGCAGAAATTAACAGTGTTAAGACAAAAGATTTCCCTTGGTATGCTAGCGACATGGTTCCGTACGGTCCTAACAAAGTAGAAACTGTGTACACCGTATCTCAATTGGTTGATAGAGAATACGAACTAACAATGCTATACAACAATACCGTTCTAGGCAGCACCGCGGCGCTTGTCTACGTTAACGGTGTCCAGCTTATAAACAGAATCGAATTTGATTATATTTCCGATCGTCCGTACGTTGCAATCTCAGATGATTATGCATTAGTCGTAGGCGATGAAATTACGCTTGTTGAATACAGTGACACAAACGGCAGCTGGATTCCAGAAACACCGTCTAAGATGGGAACCTACCCATTGTACTTCCCACTAATGTATACTGACAATACATATGTCGATCCTATTTTAGTAATTAGAGGCCACGACGGATCCATAACTCCAGCGTACAATGATTTCCGCGACGACCTGTTAATGGAATTAGAAAAGAGAATTTACAATAACGTGAAAGCTGTCGAAGACGAAACACGCTTTGGCATTATAGATATTAAGCCAGGATATTTCCGAGACAACGAATACACTTTACAAGAGTTTAACAACACATTGTCTAGGTACTTCTTTAAGTTTGTTGGCATCAATCAACTTAATTACAGAGACGATCCCGGGTTCGATCCGGCCAACGGCTTTACCTACAATTACAGAAAGTATGGCAACAAGATTGATAACGAAGCACTTCCTGGATCCTGGAGAGCGACATATAATTATTACTATGATTGCATCCGTCCACACACCACGCCGTGGGAAATGTTAGGATTCTCTTTACGTCCTAGCTGGTGGATAGATACTTATGGTGCTGCACCTTACACGTCAGGCAACCTAGTATTATGGGAAGACTTAGAAGCTGGTAGAATTGTTGCAGGCGACCGAGCAGGCATAGATTTAAAATATGCTAGACCCGGCCTGTTAGAAATAATCCCAGTTAACCAATTTGGCGATCTGTTAAATCCTAACGAATTTTTAGTTAACGGTTCCGCAACAAAATACGCGAACGAAGCGTATGTAATAGGCGAAGAAGGCCCGACAGAATCTGCATGGAGAACATCAAGTCAGTTCCCATTTGTTATGCAAATTGTTATGGGACTATTAAAGCCAGCTCAATACTTTGGATTGTTTGCAAATGTTAAGAGCTACAATTACGAAGCAGAGTTTAACCAGTATATGTTTACTGGAACTAACCAGCGCCTAACACAACAAGACATTTTGTTAAACGGTGAGTTAGACGCTGCCGGAAATTATATTCATGCTGCAGGTTACGTAAACTGGATTGTTGATTATGTTAAGGCTGACCGTGTGTCACCTACATCATACATTGGCAATATGCTAGACAACTTTAGCCTGCAATTAGCGTACAAGGTAGCAGGCTTTACTGATAAGAAATTGCTTAAGGTAATTGCAGAACAGAGCAGCCCAAGTAGCACAACATCATCTGTTATTATTCCGGATGAAGATTTCCATATTAAATTGAACTCAACTTCGCCATTGCTGCGCATTAATTACAGTGCCGTTATTGTTCAAGCGACCATTAACGGATATAAAATTGATGGTTATAATTTCGGCAACCCGAACTTTACTATTTTACCAGGACTTGAAAATAATAACTACGATGTAATTAGTGTATTAGATTCTTCTGTTAAGGTATACAAAAATTACAGCAACACACCAGTCGCAGTTCCTTATGGTTTTGAATTTACAAGCAAGGAAGCGGTTGTTAATTTCATGATTGGTTACCAACGTTGGTTAGAACGACAAGGCGTCTTGTTTAACGATTACGATATTGATGTTGCAGAAGTTAAAAATTGGGTTATGTCTAGCAAGGAATTCCTATACTGGTCACAGCAAGGCTGGGGCACCGACAGTGTCGTAGTCCTATCTCCAATTGAAGGAATACTTAAATTAAATACTCCGGGCGCAGTTGTTGGAGAAATAACTCAAGCTTCGCCTAGTAATATTACTGATCAAAACTTCAACGCTATTCGTAACGAACATTTTACTGTTAAAAGAATAGACAACGAATTTGAATTAAAGATTACTGATGGCAGAACATTAGGATTCTTAGAGTTCCCATTAATACAACACGAACACATTATTATCTTTAAGAACATCACAGTGTTCAAAGACATTATATATCAAGCAGAGCTTGGTAACAGACAAATACGTCTAAGGCTTGTCGGCTTTGTAAGTAATAACTGGAACGGTAACTTAGCCGCCGGCGGTTACATTTACAATGAAGATAACATTCCACAATGGCAGCAAGGTAAAGATTATAAGCGCGGGGACTTGGTACAATACAAGAGCGGCTACTTCTATGCGTCTGACAATTTAGCTGCCGCTGTAACATTTGATTACAACTTATGGGTGGCTTCGGACTTCACAAATACTAACACTGGATTGGTTCCGAACTACAGTAACCTTGCACGCCGTCCTGAGGATTACTACGAAGTTGATGACATTAACTTAGAAAGTCAGACTGACATATTTGGTAAAGGACTTGTCGGCTACAGAACACGCGAATACTTAAACGACTTAGGTTTAGACGACACAACCCAAGTTAAGTTTTACCAGGGCTTCATACAAGAGAAAGGAACTATTCGAGCTGTTGACGCTTTAACAAGAGCACAACTTAAAAACGATAATTCCCAAATTGAAGTTTACGAAGAGTGGGCATTACGAGTTGGTGAGTACGGTGCTATTGACAGCACTCAATTCATCGAATTCATTTTGCCAGAAACAGAAGTTACAACTAATCCTGCCCTAGCAGTATTTAAAGATGCAGGCGATGCCCGGACTAATAATGCGCTAAACATTTATCCTCAGGATATTTACGACGGCACAAGAGAGTACACAAAAGAAGTATTCCTATTAGAAGACAAGCAGAAAGGATTAGACTTTAGAATTAAGACCTCCGGCATCCCGCTTATAACTGAAGGCGACTATACTATTTACAGTATGGACACTTTTGATTCATTGAACACTTATGTAGACGTTATGGGCGTTGGGCAGACTGTTTGGATTGCAAAAGACAACGACAACGATTGGGACATTTTTAGAATTTCTAGCACAGGCGTTGAAGTACGTGCTGTGGAATTAGAAGAACAAACATTTACTTTCAATACACAAATCTTCCACGAGCTAGCGGTCGACGATCGTATTATGATTCGTAATGTTAGCGACGTAGTTGACGGATGGTACGAAGTAAGCGATGTCGCAGATCTAAATACGTTCAGTGTTATTTCCAACCAAGACGTTGCCGCGTTTACAGAAAGTGCTTTAGTAGTAGGACAAATATTTAAATTAATTTCTAATAGATTCGAAACAACAACAGACATGGTGCAAGGCATTACATTAGATATTCGTGATGGCGAGAGTATGTATGTTGACACATACGACTCTGATGGCAATTGGGCAGTATACAATAAATCCAGCCCATGGGACTTTGCTTCTAGATTAGCTCCACAGGCAATACTTGGCGGAGCTGAATATGGCGCGAGTACCGCAATACTTTCTTCAGGAAATGTTGCGTTTGCAGGAGCGCCAGGTCAGAGCTTAGGACGAGGAGTTGTTGAAGTTAGTGGCAAGAGCCAATCTGGGGCGTTTGTTCCAACTGCAACATTACAACCAGTATCTTCGGCAACATTCGCTTTCGGTGCTGACATTTCAGCAGACGATGGAGATCATGTAGTTGTTGGCGCACCGGGTAGCAGCGACGAGTCCGGCCATGTCTACGTTTACTCATTTGCTACTAATTCAAGTTCGTACTTGTTGAGCCAAGTTATTACATTAACTGGTTTGCCAGTCGCTAGCAGATTAGGTTCAACTGTAGAAATTTGCGAAAACGGAAACTGGATATACCTAGGTGTTCCCGGCGAATCCACAGTGCATGCCTATACATTACGTGCATCATCTAATGCTCAGTCTGAAACACACGTGACTAGCACTCTATCTGTCAACCCACTATTTGTATTAGGCTTCACACCAGACAATATTACGGACTTAGTTATTAAAGATGACATTGGTCGTTTCTATATTCCAGAAGTAGATTACACATTGGCGAGCAACATTGTAACATTTACAGCGCCGCTGAATTATCCACCAAGCGCAATATTAGAAATAACTTTCACACGTCCGGAACTTTACTACACATTTGTTGAAGCACTTCCTGCGGATACACTGGACAACGATGACAACCGATATGATCTTAGCTCAACAACAAATGGACAGGAATTAGTTATCGGCGTGCCACAATCGTTTGCAATAGGCACAACAACTATTTACGATAGAATGATCGAATCTCATATCTCTGTACAAGGACAACAGTCTTTCAACGCTGAACCGGGATTTGACATCGACATAGTACGAGTGACGGTTGCTGGTATAGAACTAACACAAGGTGTTGACTACCTTGCGAATACATTCCTTGGCCAAATAACATTGTCCTCGTCATTGACCGCAGGCATATTGGTAGAGATTGAAACAAGCGAATTCAATATACTAGAAACATTAGAGCCGCCTGCAGGCACAGAACATGCAAACGATCTATTTGGCTTTGCTGTAGAAACATGCCCAACTAATTGTCAAATTGCTGTTGGTATGCCAAACTATGATCGCACAAACATTTCTAATAATAACGGAATTGTTTACCAATACATTAACCAAGCTAGAAGGTTTGGTACAATTACAGGCACCGGCACACCCGATCCAGTTATTGCGACAGGAGATAGCATTCGTATTTCTAATATTGTTGTAGAGTTTACAAATGTAAATCCAACAACAGATATTGATAGTATTGTAATTGACATTAACAATAAAGAAATCCCGGGCGTCTCAGCAATAAACGTAAATGGCTATTTACAGATCAACAGCGACAGCAGAGTAGACTTTGATAAGTTAGAGGTACTACCCGGCGCTGATGGTAGCAGTGCTTTCTACGATTTAGGATTTGTAGTTTACCCGATCGGCGCATCCATTTCCAGCCCGCTAGAACAATCCAATGAAAAGTTTGGCGAAGCAATTGCAATCTCAGACGACGGCATGTCAATTATTGTTGGCAGTTCTCAAAGTAGCACAAAAATTGAAACTATCTTTGATGAAGACACAACAATCTTTGATGAAGACAGCACAATATTTGAACACCTTGCATTGCAAAGTGGAGCAGTTAATATCTTTGAATACATTCCTATAATTGATGAAACAATAGACAACTTAGGTTCATTTATTTTTGCGCAACAATTAAAAGGCATAGCAATCTCAACAGGAGATAACTTTGGCGAAGCAATTGCGATTAGTGATCGTACAATAATTGTAGGTTCGCCTAACGATACTATAATAGATGGTGCAGCAGAGTCCGGCACAGTTTACGCATTTAATAATCCTTTAGAACTTAAGGCGTGGAACGTATTACGAACACAGACACCAAATGTCGATATTGATGCAATTAATACAATGTTCCTATACAGCAATAATACTAAAGAAATTGTTACTACCTTAGATTATATTGATCCGGCTAAAGGCAAGATACTAGGACAAGCAAAACACGAAATTGATTACCTTATGTCTTCGGACCCTGCGCGATACAATATTGCAACAGATGAAGATTACCTAAGCGAACAAAACTATTGGTCTGTTAACAGAGTTGGCAGAGTATGGTGGGACCTTGGCGCTGTCCGTTATTTAAATTACGAACAAGATGACGTTGTTTACAAATCTCGTTATTGGGGAGAAATATTCCCAGGATCTAGCATCGACGTTTACGAATGGGTAGAAGTAGATGTACCTCCATCACAATACATTGATTCGGGGTATAACGGTACTCCAAAAGATGTAGACGATTCACTATACACCACTGTATCATTTATTGACACAACAACAAATCTTGTTCAAAATCGTTATTACTATTGGGTGTCTGCAAAGACAGAAGTTGATTCAGTTGCAAGCCCATGGAGAACAATTCCAATTGCGTCAGTTGCATCTATTATCAGTAATCCAAAAGCGCAAGGCATTCCTTATACTGCGATACTTGACGCAAGTTCAATTAATTTTATCAACGTTGCAGATTACTTGTCGGATGATTCAATTGTGTATCACGTAGATTACGACATATTAAAGAACCAAGATGTTATCCACGCAGAGTACACGCTGATACAGGAAGAAGGCAACACAAACATTCCTGACAAAATTGTAAACAAGATTGCAGACAGCTTGTCTGGTGTTGATAGCAGATCATTCTTTGTTCCGGATGTTAATTTACCAGTTAGCCAACGTTACGGTATAGCCATCCGTCCTCGTCAGTCAATGGTGATTGACAGACTGGCTGCGCTTGAAACCATAATTGAAGAGCTTAACAGGTTGTTCTTACAATACAGAATTTTAGACACTAAAGTAATTCCAGGCATGTATGTTGAGGAACCAACTCCAATTGCCGGCACAGGCGAATGGGATGAAGAAGTAGCAACAATTGAAATTCGTGACCTTATTGACGTAACAGCAATTCCAACAGGCTACCGCGTACTTGTTACAACAGATAGCACAGTTGACGATCGCTGGGTTATATATGAACTAACTGATGACGACCTTTGGGACGTTTACAGAGTCCAAGCTTTTGACGTTCCTGCTTACTGGTCCTCAATTGATTGGTACGCTGATGGATTTGATTCAACTACGACTATAACCGCAGAAGTTGCAACACGTCTAAACATTGCGCAACTACCTCCAGCACAATTAACAGCTGGTGCAGTTATTAAAGTCCTAGACAACGGAAACAGTCAATGGGTTCTATTGCTATTATTAGAAGATGGCAATTTTGAACTTGTCGGTGTAGAAAATTCTACAATACATTTGAGTAACGAACTGTACCTACCAGAAATTGGTTCGGGCTTTGACAGCATTGGTTTTGACATTGCAAGACTTGACTCTTCGCCACAAACAGAAACACGTTTAATTATTCTGTCTGTGTTAAATGAAATACTAATTGACGAGCTACAACCAGAACGTAATAGATTGTTCTTCATTCTAATACGATACATCCTTGCTGAACAACATAACGTTGACTGGATCTTTAAGACATCCTTCATTAGTGTTGACCATGCGTTTGATAGACTTGAACAGTCTCCAGTATTCCTTAAGGATAACCAAACATACTTAGAAG
>Ga0164315_10001468_pt1 | contig 17719 bp, 18 predicted proteins | sample GuaBasSedimGuay6_FD_113737 | JGI IMG/M metagenome (GOLD analysis project Ga0164315, IMG submission 113737) | Subseafloor sediment microbial communities from Guaymas Basin, Gulf of California, Mexico - Guay6, Core 4569-2, 0-3 cm | ecosystem: Environmental > Aquatic > Marine > Hydrothermal vents...
CCAATCATCGTAATCAGGAGCCCGGCCGTCGTGTGGCTGGCCATGGGCCAGATCACTTCCGATCCCGATAATAAAAACGGCCCCGAATTCTTTGGAAATCTCAAACTCCCGTTCCTTTGGATTCAGATCGGGATAGCGTTCAAGTAACTCTTCAGCGTGGATGAAATGGATGGTATCAGGAAGAACGGGTACAATATCCGGATGATTTTCATAGACGATGAACTCGGTTCGCTTGATGACCGAATAAATCTGGTTCACAATGGCCTTAAGCATGGCAATGTTGCGGTCCTCCGGTAGAAGTATCTTTTCCCAGTCCCACTGGTCCACATAAATGGAATGTATATTGTCCAGCTCTTCATCGGGGCGGAGAGCATTCATATCGGTATAGAGGCCGTAGTTATTGGCGATCTCGTAATCGGCAAGCATCATTCGCTTCCATTTGGCCAGGGAGTGAACAATTTCTGCAATTGTTCCATCCATATCTTTTACTTCGAAAGAAACCGGTCGCTCCGTTCCATTCAGATCGTCATTGATTCCTGTTCCTCTCTGGACGAAAAGCGGGGCGGTAACCCTCCTTAACTTTAGTTCAGCTGCCAGGTTCTGCTCAAAGAAATCTTTAACCATCTTAATGGCCCGTTCACTCTCTTTTAAAGTGAGTATTGATTTGTAATTACTGGGAATGTAAAGTTTCATAGATCTCTGTTTTGTAGTACTGTAGTGGCTACAAATAACAGCATAAAAAACCAGATTGTAAAACGGGTATTAGTGGAAGAAGGTCACATCGCCGGCCATCACTTCCTGCGATCCGTCTCTATAGCTTACCCAGGCCTTGTATACATATACCCCCGGCTCCACCAGTTCGCCTGAAAGCAGGTAACCATCCCAGCCGACGTAAACACTGTTGGTTTCCCAGATCATTTCTCCCCAGCGGGTGTAGATGAGCATGCGTAGTTCAACTGCATTCTCCATGTGTGGATGAAATATGGTATTGTCAATGGCATTCTCACCCCAGTTCCCCCCCGAAGGTCCGGTTCCATTCCATACAAAAGCGTTGGGAAATACGGTAGAGCCTTCACCCTCCATAACATTGATCAATTTTTCCTGGATCAGTGAATCGGGACAGTTTTGATCGCTCCAAACATACAGGGAAACCGTGAAGATTCCTGGTTCCTTATATACATGTGCCGGATTTTCATCGCTGGATGTGTTTCCATCTCCAAAGTCCCACAGGAATCTGTTGCCATCAAGGGAGTTATTGAGGAATTTGAATACCTGTTTCAGATTCTTGGCCTCACGGGGATAGGCCTCGAATAGTGCTTTTGGACTGGGATGGACCAGTATGATCTGTTTGGCAGTATCTGTTCCGGATAAACCATACGCTACCAGTTCTACCTGATGCGCCTTACTTTGCCAGAATTTATGTTTGGGTGATGCTTCTGTTGAGTAGCTGCCATCGTCAAAATTCCAGACATAGGAGTCAGCATACACACTTTGATTTTTGAAAGTGACATCCAGGGGTGGACAGCCCGAGGTATCGGGCTCGAATATGGCCTGCGGTGGAGGTGGTGTGATCTGGATTTGCTTGCTAATACTGTCCCGGCAGTAGGGGCTGAAGGTTAGTAACTCCACATCATAAAGGCCCCAGTTCTCGTAAGTATGCTGTTCCGGATCTTTTTGTGAATCCGAGTTGCCATCACCGAAATTCCAGTAGTAGGACCAGTTTCCAGGAGAACTCAGGTTGATCAGTTCGATCTCCGAATCAGGAAAGTCCTGAACCACTGGGTTCACGAAAAAATCGGCCACCGGAGTCGGATAGATGATTATACTATCACTCAGTAAATTCGTACATCCAAAGTCTGTCTCCACGATCAGCTGGATATGATATACTGTATCAGTTCTTTGAAACACATCATTATAGTCGAAGTGATAGGTATGGCTTACAAGCATGTTGGGAGTCATCTGCAAATTGCCATCGCCAAAGTCCCAGGTATACATGGAGTAGCCTTCCACACTTTCAAATTCCACTTCAACCGGGCTGCACAAATCATCATAGCTCGCTGTGAATTGTGCGACCGGCATGGGATGGACCTCCATATTCAGTGTGTCGAACAGCTCTGTTTCGCAGGTATTATTGCCATGGTACTCGATGATTTTCACCAGATTGTATTGATTCAGTCCGGCCTCGTTGTTCAGGAGAATAGGGACTGTGCCATTTGAAAGATTAACCAGAGTATCCCGAATTCCCTGCACTTCCAGGATCAATTCGAAGGTGGAGTTCTCGGATCCGTCGATCAATATTTCGGCAGTGGATTGGTTATCTGCAGTTTGACACCATGCTCCATCGGAAGTCAGGAATTCAGCGAAGGGAGGTTCCATCACATCAAGTTCCACGGTATCGATGCCCACACAACCGTTTGCATCAGGAACACTTTCGAAGGCGATGATATGATTTCCCGGTCCGGCAACAGTGGGATCAAATAGTCCGGTGTTGCTGTTAGTGATACCATTGCCGGTCCATGTGCCTAAGGCTGATGCAGCTTCCAGGTCATAGGGACTGTCATAGCTGCAGAATGGATCGACGGGAGTAATAGTGCCATCGGGTCCCGGTCTGACCACAATATCTTCCGTATCTGTGGATGAACAGTCATTTCCAGCGGTCACCACATAGCTAATGGTGTGGGTGCCATTGCCTGCAATACGGGGGGAGAATTCACCAGTGCTTGCATTGATAATCCCCGGACCGCTCCAGGTACCACCTTCCGTTGCAGCGCTCAGGTTTATGTTATTATCAAACTCGCATAAAGTATCCACGGGAGTGATAGTAGCATCGGGAATGTCCACAATTCTAATCACAGAGCGATCCGTAACAGGGTCAGATGTTGGATAAGGATTGCAGTAATTCCAATAACGTAGTTCAACCTCGAATTCCTGGCCAACGAGTTTGTCATTTGCGATTGAAATGGGTAGACTTTGCTCATTGGAGCCTGTTACCGGTCCGGTAAGCTCAATAACAGGTCCGGCAAAAGGATAAACACCTGCCACCCCATCTACCAATACAGGGGCACCTGTCATGCTATTATTAGTGCCATAAACCCATTGAATCCATCGTGTTCGGTTGTTTGGTACATCTTCTTCCTGTGGAGGAACGCAATTAAAAAGTGTATTATCATCAAATTGCATGATAGCGGCATTTCCAACACAGATGGGATATACATCGGGAGATGCATTGACCCTTCCTCCATTACTATTGTCATTGTCCCATACGGTTACAATCTGCTCCTGTGCTGAGGAGGTACAAATCTCCCCATTTACTACCAGGGTTGCTATTGGCCTGTGATTGCATATGTCATCTTCGGATATATAGGTATGTGATGCAATGACCTGCCATTCGCTTATGGTGTCATTGATCTCGGTGGCTACGATGGTTTCGCTATCTCCATCATCCCAGTCAAAATGGATTTCCACCAGGGTCCCTGCATCATTCACATCCACGTAGCTAATTTCCCAGGTTACTACCTGCACGGGGGAACAGAGTTGATCCGGATTGATATCATTGGCCTTGGACCTTATATTACAATCCTGTCCATACCCGAAAGTTGGTATCAAAACCAGCACGCATACGTAGAATAGCCAATAAGACCTCATATATGAAATATTTCCAATATAGCTCCTTTACATGAATGAACGATTATCTTCCATAAACGTTGCATGAGGTGTGATAAAATGCATAATTTTTTTGATTAAGGTTTATTTACTATTTTGATAAGCAAAATCTTAACGATGATTAGAAATACCACTTTTGCTCTCACAATTTTTCTCCTGTTCTGGGGATGCACTTCCCCAACGAACAACTGGAACCAGTACCTGGGCCCAAACAGAGATGCAAGCATTGACGATGTAGAAATCCTTGAGTCCTGGCCTGAAGAGGGGCCGGCAGAGTTGTGGTCCTTCCCATTAGGGGCAGGATATGGAGGTGTAAGTATTTTCGATGACGAGGTTTTTGTGCTGGATCGTGATCCCGGGCTTAGGGATATTTTGAGGTGCATTGACCTTGAATCAGGAGTAGAGAAGTGGAATTTCTCATACGAGGCTTCAGGAGAGTTGCCCTTCCCCGGATCCAGGGCTGTTCCCACAGTGGATAATGTGCGCGTATGGACTGTGGGTCCCCATGGCCATTTTTACTGTTTTGACAAAGAGAGCGGTCAGCCTCTTTGGGACCACAACATCCTGAAGGAGTTTGACGCAGAACTTCCTACCTGGGGTGTATCCCAATCGCCGGTTATTTTTGAAGACCTGGTGATAGTTGCACCCAGTGGCGCCGGAGCCGGGGTGGTGGCCTTTGATAAAATAACTGGTGAACTGCTATGGAAAAGCCGGCCCCTAAGCGGGCATAATTTTCATGTTTCTCCCATACTGGCAAGTTTTGGAGGCATCGAGCAGCTTATTATGATCAGTCCCTTTGATAGGAGCGACTCCACTTATACACAGGAAGTGGTATCCTTTGATGCCAGAACAGGAGAAGAGCTCTGGCAATATCTGGGCTTACGTTCTTTTGCAACCATTACACCGGCTACTATAATTGATGAGAAGCGACTCTTCCTGACCGATTGTTCCTATGATGGTGCCTATGATCCGGTATCCATAATGATTGAGATCACAAAGGATGATGATGAATTTGTTGTGAAGGAACTATATCTCACAGAGGAGGCGGGAAGTAAGATGCACCCGGCTCTGCTGTATGAGGATCACCTCTATCTGAACCATACAGGGAATCCGGCTCAGATGATGTGCCTCACCCTGGATGGAGAACTGGTCTGGGAAAAGGACTCGGCCCCTAATTTTGAGCTGGGTGCCATGATACAGGTTAATGGACTGATCCTTAATCAGAATGGGAAAAATGGGGATATCCATTTGATAAAGCCCTCAACGGAAGCGTACCAGGAACTGGGAAAGGCCTCCTTTTTCGATTCAAAAAAATCCCAGGCCTGGGCACCTCTGGCATTTAGTCAGGGCAAGCTGATTATCAGGGATCTGGAGAAAATGGTTTGTATCGATCTCACGCAGGCAGCTCATTAAAAATATTCCTGTAGAAAGCGCACGAAATTCAGATGCATAATGTTCCGGATATCCTCTCCGGAATAGCCTTTAGCCCGGAGTAAATCAGGTAGTTTTTGAAGGTCGGCAATGGTATCCAGGTCATGCGGACACTGTTCTGTGCCATATCCACCATCCAGGTCGCTTCCAATGCCCGCATGCAGGGAGTTGCCGGCCAGCTGACAGATATGGTCGATGTTATTGACCATGATATCAAGAGTCACATTCCGCTTTACAGGATCTGACTCTCCCCGTACCCAATCGGGTACCATCATCCATGCATCCAGCGCCAGGCCGATGACTGCCTTGCGACTGATCAGCTCCAGGATCATCTCGTCACTGAACTGGCGATTGTGATCTACAAACTTGCGGCAATTGTTGTGGCTGGCCCAGATGGCCCCTTTATAGATATCCAGTGCGTGCCAGAAGGCATCATCGTTCAGGTGGGTCATATCCAGGATCATATCCATGTGCTCCATGGTCCTGAGGAGTTCCACTCCCCTCGAATTGAGCTTGCCGCCTGAATCGGTGCCATTGGCATAGACACCAGGGCCGTAGTGGGCGGGACCAATGGCCCTGAGCCCATCTTCATAGGCCTGCTCCAGATGTTTCATGGAGATAAGCGAGTCGGCCCCTTCAAGACTCAGCATATAGCAAATGGGGCTATGCTCATCCGGATTTTTCCAAAGTGCCAGGCTCTCATTTAGCGATTTTGTACTGGTGATCTGCTTCATCTCACCTCTTTGCTCCATGCTGCGGTACCACTGCAACTGACCCTGAGTATGTGCCCATGCCTGCTCCTGTGAGTACCATCCGGGAATGGGACCGCCAGGTTTAACCACTCTGCCAATCTGTGTGGCAACCACTATTCCGACTCTCCCTTCTCTCAGTGCAGGGAAGGAGACGGTATTGCGACCCCTGTCGGGCTTGTCGCACATCCCTTCCTCACTCTTGCGTATCTGCTCCACGCTCCATCGTTGATCGCGGTTCCACTCCATGGCATTCATGGAGATATCCAAGTGGGAATCAAAGATCAGCTTAAGATGTTCCTTGTCTGAATTCATTATAAAGGATTTAAAGTGGATAGCTCCGCTTCCTCGCAACAAGCTTCCAGGTTTCTGTTACCAGCTGGTTTCGAACTATATATGCTTCTTCATGCAGGGCCATGGTCGGACAGATATGGGAAGGAAGCGCATAGACTACATCTCCAATGGAGAGGTGCTCGGTTTTGCCGGATCTAAGGACCAGGTGTTCCTCACTGTGATTAATCACCTCATCCGTTTCCAGCTCCAGGAAATGCAGCCTTGGATGTGCCATTTCAGAGGCAATGGACTTGTAACCCAGATCCAGACAGACTTGCCCCATGGGTTTGCTGATCACCCGCCCAGCTACCACAGCTGCGGGCAGGAAATCAAGATCTGGAATAGTTCTTTTATACCCCGCATCCCAGAGCAAGGGCGTTCCCGGACACAGAGTTCGCTTTGGGTAGGCAGCATGAATGGGGAAGGTGGGTGTTCCACCACAGGCGAGTTCTCCCACTTCTATACCTCCCTGTTCCAGTTGACCCAACAAAGAGCTCACTGCTTCAAAATCGCGGTCGCAATGCAGCTTCCGCTCTGCAGGATCAATCTCATGTATATGCCCGTCATAAATGTGTAGTCCCCTGAACTTAAGATTCCGGCTCTTCACGATGGTGGAGATTAGAGGGTATGCCTTTTCCGGATCAATCCCGGTACGGTGCATCCCATTATCGATATCCACAAAAAGGTCCACCTGTTTCCCCCTTTTACGAGCTTCATTTTCAAGGAGCATGAGGGCCGTTTCTGAATCGACAGTCACCGATAGCCTGCTCTCCGGGAAGCGATCCAGCAGGTCGAGCCACATTTTAATTCCCGGACCAAGCAAGGGGTAGGCCAGCAGGATATCAACTCCACCAGCACCAGCCACCATAGCAACTTCAGATAATGTTGCACATTTGAATCTGCTTATGCCCAGCTGCAACTGAAGGTTAACAACTTCGCCTAGTTTGTGTGTTTTCACGTGTGGACGCAGTCGTTCAGCACTTCCTGCCATATGGATCATCCTGCGGATATTCTCCTTAATACGATCTGGAAAGAGCAGCATGCAGGGAGTGGCAATGGATGATTCGTTTGCTGGCTTATACCACATCAGATCAGTCATTTCAAGCTTTAGTGTAGTTCGAATATAGCCTCAATCTCTACTGCGATATTGCCGGGAAGAGTCATTCCCACTGCACTTCGGGCCCCTTTGCCATGTTCTTCACCAAAGACATCCACCATGAGTTGACTGAATCCGTTTATGGTTTGCGGATGTTGCTCAAACTCGGGGTAGCAGTTGACCATCCCCAGAGTTTTAATGATGCGCTTGATTTTACCAAGATCGCCTATCTGAACTTTGATGGTAGATAGCATGGTCAGTCCTACCTGACGTGCAGCAAGTATCCCTTCCTCCAGGCTTAGATCTTTCCCCACCTTTCCCTTAATAAGTTCCCCATCGCTTTGAACGGGACCCTGACCGGATACATAAAGGATTTTGTCAGTTATCACAACCGGATAATAGATTCCTAAGGCAGACGGGGCAGGAGGAAGCTCCAGTCCCAGAGCTTTAATTTTTTCTTCTACTTGACTCATAAGGCAAAAATTTGTTTCTAAATAAAAATATCCAGGACAAGCACCCCGGCAAGTCCGACCACTCCAATAATGGTCTCCATCACCGTCCAGGTGGACAGAGTCTCCTTTAATGTAAGGTTGAAATATTCTTTAAACAACCAGAATCCGCTATCATTTACATGCGAGAGGACAAGGCTTCCCGCACCTATGGCCAATACCATCAACTCAGGCGATACGGTCGGGTCCGATACCAGGGGGAGCACGATGCTGGCTGCTGTCATGGCTGCCACGGTGGCGGATCCTACAGATACACGAATAGCTGCTGCTATTAGCCAGGCCAGGATTAGCGGTGAGGCTCCGGATTGAGCCAGTATCTCACCCAGGTATCCAGAGATGCCACTGGCCACCATGACTGCCTTAAGAGCTCCGGCACCAGCTATAATCAGCAGGATCATAGCAATGCTGGAGATGGAGTGGGTCAGATCGTTCATTACATCTTTCATCTTATTCCCATTGCGCAGGGACAGGGTAAAGAGGGCAAAAAGCAGAGAGAGTAACATGGCAATTACCGGATTGCCTATTCCCCTGACAATAGCATATAGGCCTGTTGATTGATCCAGAAATTGAGCGATAATTTCTGACAGACCGATAAGGATCACAGGCATCAGGGCTGCAAGTATGCTAAGAAGGGTAGAGGGCAGTTCATCATCGGGTATCTCCTGCTCTCCAGTGAATTCCTTTAAGGGAGTCGCTTTGATTTTTTTGAATCGGGGTGAGAGCAGGGGGCCTGCCACCAGAATTGTTGGAATGGCGACTATGATTCCCAGCAGCATAGTGCGTCCCATATCGGCCCCAAACATATCTGCCATGGCTGTAGGTGCCGGGTGAGGCGGAAGAAAACCATGGGTAACAGAGAGTGAAGCCAGCATGGGGAGGCCAATAAAGATCAGCGGTAAACCGGTGGCTGCTGCCATGGTAAAAACAATGGGAATCAGGATTACAAAGCCCACTGAGTAGAACATGGGAATACCCACAATAAAGCCGGCGACCATCAGGGCCCAGTGAATTCTTTTGAGACCAAATGATGCTATTAGTGTTTTAGTGATTCGTTGTGCAGCACCGCTATCGGCAATAATCCGGCCCAGCATGGCTCCGAACCCCAGGATCAGGACCAATAGACCCAGGGTGTCTCCAATCCCCTGCTTCAGTGCTTCTACGGTATCGTCAAGGGAGAGCCCCATGCTTAGTCCCACGAACAGGGTAACGATAATAAAGGCGATAAAGGCGTTGATCTTGCCTACTGTTATAAGCAGCAGAAGCAGGATAACACCAATGATAACAATCAGAACAGGCATGCTTGACTTTCCTTTATGAAAAAATTAAAGGTAAACAATTCTATTTGAAGAGTTATGGGTTCTTTTTAGTGGTTGTTGCTCAATTCAAAGGCGTCAATAATGCGTTTCCCTTCCAGCAGGCAAGACTACCTTATTAAAGATCTCTCCATCCATCCTTCTTAACCAGGTGGTAAAGGTCTTTTTGTCTGCTTCCAATAGGATGAGCCGGGCTCCGTTCAGCGGACGGGATCCATAGCTATTCCCGCCAGAAAAATATCCATAACATAAGGCTATATTATGGAGCTGTGCCACATAGTTGTTAACGTGATCATGGCCCACAAAAGTTCCCAGTACATTACTCTGAAGCACCATCTCTGCGAACATTCCGGTGTTTATTTTTGGTGAGCACTCTTTCTCCTTTCTTTTGCCGACCTTAAATTCTCCATGATCAAAGGCCTGGGCATATTCGGGAAGTGGTATATGGAAGAACAGGAGTGCCTGGGCATCGGGATTGTTTGCCAGCCACTTTTCATTGCTTTCACTGAACCACCTGATCTGCGACTGGTCAAACCAGCCATAGCCTTCAACTCCCCGGTCCTTTGCCAGAGAATAAGATCTGGAATCCATACAATAGATCAGTTTCTCAGCTATTCCTTTTTGATTGTACACAGGCAGCATGTTATTCCCAACACCTTCAACTTGCATGCCTCCTTCGTCAGATAGGACACAATATGGCCGTTCTGTCAAATAGGTCAATAGTTCTTCCCTGGAGGTTTCAGCTTCATCCTCATGATTGCCAAATGTAACGGTATAGGGGACTTTATAGCCAATTAGAAGATCAGTTAATACTTCCCAGCTCTTAATGGTCGGTTTCCCGGTTACAATATCACCTGTTAGAATGACCAAATCCACTTGCTCTGCCTCCAAAACCGCTTCAATATTATCCAGGACCTCCTGCGAGTTTTCACCTCCGATATAAAAATGGGTATCCGTAAACTGAGCAATCGTAAAGTTCCCGTCATCTTTGAATTGCAATTTAATTTCTTGCGCAGAGAGTTTCAGGCTGGATGAGGACAGAAGTATAGCAATAGCTATAAATAAAACACGCGGGAAATAGTATTTCATGTTTATGGAAGAATTACTTAATATCTCTGAATTTCATGGAGATAACTTCACCCTCCTGGGCATCGATCTTGAATATCTTGTAGAGGACTGTTTTCCCTACCAGCAGGGAGCTTGCAACAGAATTGGAGACTCCTTCATAGCTAATGGTGACAAACCAGTGGGCCTTATCCGCGGTCATTTCCACTTCTTCAAGTTGAACATTCTCTGCATCCGGAAAAAAGGATACCAGGTACTCTTTTGCTTTATCAGTGGCCTCTTTTACATTTATCATACTCTAAAGATAGGGAAAACTGATAGTCTCACCAGTTACAGGTGGTGATATAATTGATATTGGGACTGAAGCCCTGAAGTACAGTAATACCCTCAGGCGGGAAGGGGAGGGTCCAGACACATACTTCAATGAGCATAGGCATATTGTCGACGCCGATTAATGTGAGAGCAGTATGCTTTGAGATATCCAGTCTGGTAAGCTGGTTTCCGCAGGAGACCATTAAGGTTAAGCCTGTGTTGGCTGACAGATCCAGGCTGGTGAGCAAGTTGTTTTTACAGAACAGTTTTACCAGGGACTGGTTATGAGAGATATCAATTTCCGGCAGTAGGTTTTTGCTGCATATAACTTCCTCCAGCAGCAAGTTGTTGGAGAGATCCAGTGAGGTGAGTTCACAATAGGTACACTCCAGATACCTTAAAGCCCTGTTTTCTGACAAATCCAGGCCTGAAAGGGGGTTCAGGGTGATGGTCAGGGAGTCGAGCTGAATGAAGGCTTCAAGTCCTGTCAGATCAGTTATTCCTGAAGGCGGTATTAGCAGGGCCTCTGTGGCTTCAGCTTCCGGGTAGCTTATCTGACCATCTCCGTTCTTGTCAACACCTTCAGCAATCAATACATACAGAAAGGCGCTATCAGGGATCTGAACAATCTCCTCCTGTGTGGAATTATCACATCCGGCAAACAGGCCTATGGCTATTAATAGGACTGATATTCTTCTAAAAACTGATTGCATTTTCCAAGGCAGAAGCGCTAGTAGTCTTCCTCCTTCAGCTTCATATAGGACTGTGGATGGAGGCATGCCGGGCAGTTTTCCAATGCTTTTGCGGACTCGTATACATAACCGCAGACCATACATTTCCACCACACTTTGCCGTCTTTCATAAAGACCTTGTCTTCGGAAACATTCTGAAGAAGCCTCAGGTAACGATTCTCATGTTCGGCTTCCACCTTGGCTATCATTTTAAACGCTGCTGCAACCTTGGGGAATCCCTCCTCTTTGGCTATCTCTGCAAAAGTGGGGTAGAGGTCTGTCCACTCTTCATTTTCACCTTCAGCAGCCGCCTTCAGGTTCTCAGCAGTGGTTCCGACTATACCTGCAGGGTAGCTTGCAGTGATCTCCACCACACCTCCCTCAAGGAAGCTGAAAAAACGCTTGGCATGGGCCTGTTCTTCCTTGGCGGTTTGTAAAAAAATAGCAGAGATCTGCTCAAATCCCTCTTTTTTGGCTTGCTTGGCAAAGAACTCGTAGCGGTTCTTGGCCTGTGACTCTCCTGCGAATGCTTTCAGCAGGTTCTGTTCAGTTCTTGTTCCTTTTAGTGAATTTTCCATTTTAAGTTTCTTTATAGTTTAATAAATTCTGATTTCTCTTCTCCGCAGACCGGGCATTCCCAATCGTCGGGTAAATCGTCAAATTTCACATCCTCCTTCTCATCGTCGTAGATATAACCGCAGGCGGGGCATTCATACTTTGCAAAAGTCTCTCTCTCAGCGACTTTCTCCAGCTTGGACTTATCTATATAGGTAGGTGCATTTTTGGGAGCTACACCCTTCTTCTCCTTCCGGTAGTGCTCGTAGGTGAGCGGGTCTGTGCTGTCATCCAGTACCTCGGAATGAACAAGTTCTCCAATGAACATCAGGTGGGTGCCCACATCGATGGTTTCAACTACTTTGAATTCCAGGATTGCAATGGCATCATTCAGAACTATGGGTACCCCGGTTTCCCCGTATCGGACATCCATTTCTTTCAGCTTATCTGTGTCTTTCCCACTTTTATATCCGAAAGTACCAATGGTTCCGACCCCGGCATCTTGTTGAAGGACCGAAACTGAAAATACACCCGAAGACTGGATAAGTCCGACCGTATGGTTATCCTTGTTGCAGCATGTAGCAAAGCGTGGAGGGTCGGAAGTGACCTGGAATACAGTGTTGGAGATATAGCCGTTCCCCTTCTCCTTTGAGCCTGAACATACGATGTAAAGACCGTAGGAAACTTTGAAAAACGCATTGTAATCAATCATGTTGGTGGTATTTTATTTTGTACTAAAGTTAGGGCATTGACAGCTAATCGCAAGCTTTAGGTGCTGATTTTAACTTAGACCAGTTTTAGATAAAGGGGCCATCCCACCTTAGCTGTGAAATGGCCCCTGAAGTTAGGTATCCGACTTGTTAGAGCTCATACCAGAAGGCATCCCTCAAAACTTCCAGGCTCTTGGGCACAGCTTCCATTGGATCGGCTTTTCCTTCCATCTCCAGGGAGATATACCCCTTGTAGTTATGCTTGCGCATGATCTCACCGATACGTGGGTAATCCAGGTCCAGGCTATACCATTTCCCACCTCCATAATAGGTTTTGGCCTGCATCAGGTAGGTGTCTGGTGCAAGCTGTTCCAGCTTGTCGTAGGGATCTTCAAGGAAGTTTCCGGTATCGAGGGTGACCTTCAGCCAGGGCGAGTCAATGGCATCCACGATGCGCATCACTCCCTCTGGTAAACGTCCCAGTCCCCAGTGATTTTCCAATCCCAGAACTACTCCGCATTTTTCTGCAGTGGGCATGACCTTTTCAAGAGAATCAATGACCCATTTGAAACCGTCCTCATCGGTATAGCCTTCCAGGCTTGGCTCAATGCCTCTGTTCTCCATCAGGTGGTCAAAGTTTCTACTGGTTCCCCAGCGGCCGGTATTGATCCGCATGGTGGGTATGCCCAGCTGGTACGCCAGTTCAATCTGGTGAATGGTCAGGTCAATGTTTTCCTGTCGTTTATCTGCTTCGGGATAGACATAGCCCTGGTGAGTGGAAAAACCCATCAGGTCGAGTCCGCTATGAAAGGCTCTTTTTTTCAAGTTGTTCAGATAAGATGTTTCCTCTGAAGCCATCTGTACCAGCAAAAGTTCCACACCATCAAAACCCATGGCGGCTGCATGGTCGATAATCTCCTCAAGAGGTGGTTCGCCTTTAGGTTTGTTGAATTGCCAGAAGGAGTAAGTGGATACCCCGATGGGGTTATGCCTGATCTTAAGCTTTGATTCTTCAACCGGAGTGGATGTTTCTCCTCTAGTGCATCCTGCAAGTGTGGTTCCTGCTGCAGCGAGGGCGCCCGCCTGTAAAAAGTTTCGTCTGTTAATCATGTTCAATTGTAAGTTGGTTTATAAGTGCTGAAATTTCATTCAGATGTAATTTAAAATGGCGGGGATAATCGGCAATCATCTCCCTGAGAGTAACTCGTTCCTTCAGGGCCGAGATCCACTGTTGGTTCAGCCTGGATTCATCCACATGCCTTATGAGGTGGACCATATGTCGGTTCACCGCTGCCCAGAGCCTGACCAGCTCGCCCCAGTCCTCCTCCTGGAAGTTCTGAATGGCGATCCATCGGTCGTTATTACCCAGGTTTGCATAATCGGGATAGTTCACCGGGCTCTTCTGGTAGTGCATATGGACAAGCCGGTGTGTATTATTGGTAGCTGAGTCCACCATATGTCCAACGATTTGCCTGATACTCCTGTTCTGACTGTTCTTCCTGTTTGTGATGGTACCCTCCGGCAGGGCTGCCAGTTTTGCTTCCCAGGCTGAAATAAGCCTACTTAGGTCTTCACTAATCTGCTGGAACTCCACTATCATATTCCTGCTTTTTCAAAAAGAATAATGGGCCAGCATAGAAAGGTACGCCGGTTCAAACTCTTACTCATGATACTTTTGAATGGGAAACTACTGGTATTCTATAAAATTGAATTTGATACCCAGGCGACCTTCCATAATCTCACCAAGTTCCAGAAGTTCAGGATCATCAAATTCAAAGTAAAAGTTGACAGCCACCTCTTTGTCTCTGTCCTGGAGAGGTTTAAATAATCTCATAATATCAAATACACTCTGAACGGAAGCAGTATCCACATACTCTAATTTCAGATCCACCGTGGTCTTATCCAAGGGATTCTTAATATAATCCTCCACCCATTCCACTATGGGTTGAAAAAATTTCCGGGGATCAGACAGGATTGAATTCCCGGAAAGTTTGAAGTAGCCAGGAGAGCATTCTACTTCGAGAGATTTTTTGGTGGGTTCGATACTGATATTATCCATATAACAATATTAATCTTTTTCAATTTCAATACCAAACACCGTCATAATTTCATGCGCTTTGTTCAGGTTTAATTCTGTTAGCGGGTCTTTGTCATTCTGGAGATTCAAATGCCTGAGTTTCATTAAAAGGTCTCTCCAGATGGCAGGATCTTCATTGCACAGGATGGTTATGAATTTTGCCATATTTGGCAGAGTGTTGTGCGGAATTACCTCTTTAAGCTTCTCAATAAAACCCAATTCGTGAAGAATGGCAACTTTCAGGTTAATGTCGTCAATTCGTCCAGGCATATCCTGATCATCGTCCACAGGAATCTCAAGTTCAACCTGGGCTCTCAGATATTCCATCAACTTCACGTAGTAGGTGAGGGTGACCATTTCGTTGTAGATGGCGTAGGTTTTAAAAAATGTGGACGCGCTAGCTTTCTTATTGAAGTAGTTATAAATATCCTCCAGCTTGAAATAGTTTACGAAAAGGTACTTCCAGTTTTCTGATCGTTTGTCTTCAAGCAGACTCCGGTGTTTATCAATGTACATGGAAGCGTTGGAGTAGCATGTGGCCAAAAACTTGCTCCTTGCATCGGTGTTTTGTTCATTGTCGAAAAGGAACCTCTCAATCGTACTGATCTCATTTACCGCTTTGCCCCTGGATGCACCATCCACCAGGAAGTCAAATTCGCGGATCATTTTATTGATCTTCTCAATATTCGGCAGGAAAATTTTGGTATCATTAAAGGGGTCCTGTCTTTCAATGATAATATTCTGCTTCAGGCATAATTCTTCCAGTTCTGCCTTTGATAGCTTTAAAGATTCCTCTCCCATAGATCTAGTTTATTGGTGTTAGGGATGCAATAATCGAAATTACTCTTTTTTATCGTAAAATCAATAGGCCTGAGATGGAATGATAAGGAGCCTGATTTCAGGAAAAAAAAGTAAAATTCACTCCTCCGTATTTGCGGTGCTGAAGAAAACGGGAGTGGGCTGTAAAGGAGTAATAGCCAGGGTGTTCAAGTATAAATATGCCTCCTTTATTCAGAACTTCTGTGCTAAATATGAGGTCGGGAAGCTCTGTCAGACCTGTGTGATCGAAGGGTGGATCTGCAAAAATTAAATCGAAGGCTTGAGTTGGTTTCTTCAGGTACTTGAAAGCATCAGCCCTGATAATGGTCACCTGCTCCATCTGCATGCCCCTGCAGGTATCCTGAATAAATTTGAAGTGCAAGGGTGCCATCTCAATGGCAAGCACCGATCGCGCTCCCCTGGAGGCAAATTCATAGGCGATGCTGCCTGTACCAGAGAAAAGGTCAAGTACATCCAGGTCTTCGATATCGTATTGGTGAATCAGGATGTTAAAGAGGCCCTCTTTTGCAAAATCGGTGGTGGGTCTGGCCTTGAAATTTGCAGGTGGACGAATCTGCTTGCTTCTGAATATGCCGCTTATTATACGCACTTGCTGCCTTCTGAAAGAATCATGTAACGAAGGGTCTGCTCCTTGCTTAGATGCTCCAGGTAATATGGCGTAGAGATTACATTTCTAATATATTTTACCAGGAGCTCTTTTAGTGGGTGTTCTTCATGTATGATGCCGGAAAGATAGACAGGGATGGTTTCAGGATCAAGACCAAGCTGCCTCATTGTGTTTAGGGTGTGATAAATAAAATCGGAGGGATCATTCAGTGAATAGCGGTTTAACAATTGCACCCGATCACCGACAATTACCAGGATATCCAGCGTGTGATCCTGCACTTCAGCCATAAGAACACCTCGCTGGTGGTCACTTGCTTTGACCTGATCTGAAAGGGATAAAAGGCACTCGGCCATATGAAGAATTTTCACATCTCCGGCAAACCTGTTGCCCAGTCCAATAATCTTATCCGGCACTGCATAGATCATATGGAAATCCCGATTTTTTACGATTCGGTCAAAAACTCTGTCATTTTTATCCAGAGAGCAGATCTTTTCAAGGATCTCCCGATTCTTATCAACATTGAAAAACTGCCTGGGAAGCAGTGTGACAGCCATCGAGTCTGTAATCAGCACTGTCTCTCCTTCAAACGAGAGTAGTCCGTCCTCATCCAGTATCCGGCCGCATTCTGTAACCAGCTCTTCAACAGGAACAGAGCCTTCAAATTTGTATTGTTTCAGATAAACAGGAGTGTAACTGGCATCGGAGATTAAAACAGAAAATCCATCCGGAGCAAACCGGATGGATTGATGGCCTTTTAACCGAATATCTTGCGTAATACTATTCGATATTACATTCTCTACCTGCATCAGTGCCAGGGAGATTACTCCCAGTTGCCTGTGAGGGTTCCTTCTACCATGGATCCGAATTTTACACCTTCAAATCCAACGATCTTCATCCGCTCGTCTTTGTAGTTTACAACGAGTTGTCTGTCCATCTCATTTAGCAGGTCATCGTAGAGGCAAAAAGTTTCAACTACCTGTACAGTCAGGTTCGAACTTGTGAGCAGCTCACCAGCATCCATTTCAAAGGTAACTCCTTCTGTAAATGGAACGTAGCGTAAAGAGTCAGTAGCGAATCCTGGATTGAAAAGCGAATCCAGAACTGGAACATGCATGTTTACCCGGCTGATTACACCCTCTTTCAAGGCCTTTTCACGCGCTTTCTCAAAACCCAGCTCATCGAGCCACTCTTCCGGAATGTCACCATCCGCTTTTACAACAGTAAACGAGCCCGTATCGACAAAAGCGATCAGAGTATCGAAACTAGCTGTATACTTCTTATAGACATCTTTGTAAGCTTTCTGAGCGTCTCTGATGTCAATAAGTCTGTCGATGGTAGCCCGTTCTCTGGTTTCAACTTCCTGGTTAAACCTGATCGGTTCCATGATGCTTTCAACAATCAGATACCCTAAGACGATGATTACTAATACGAATAGAATCTGGATTACTCTTCTCATGGGGTATTCTTTTAGCGTTTGCGAACAAATTTAGTAAAAAAAATAAATTAAGTATTTTTAATTGCGCAATAATTCGAAGAGATGCTGAGAAATTTTATAAGTGAAAGGCTGTTAGAAAATCTTGATTTTCAACCAACTTTGGGTCAGGAAGATCTGATCCGCGAGCTTGGACACTTCCTTGCTTCTGAAGATACTAGCGAAATAATGCTGGTGAAAGGCTACGCCGGTACGGGAAAAACCACTCTTGTAAAAAGCCTGGTTAAAACTTTGAG
>Ga0164315_10001469_pt1 | contig 17715 bp, 15 predicted proteins | sample GuaBasSedimGuay6_FD_113737 | JGI IMG/M metagenome (GOLD analysis project Ga0164315, IMG submission 113737) | Subseafloor sediment microbial communities from Guaymas Basin, Gulf of California, Mexico - Guay6, Core 4569-2, 0-3 cm | ecosystem: Environmental > Aquatic > Marine > Hydrothermal vents...
ATCGGTTTTTGTTGCTGCTAATGTTGACGTTATGAGTTCGTCAATATTGTCAATCACCTGCGCCGATGCCCTGCCACTTGCGACGATGTCAGACAGCGACCAGTCCAGTTCCGACGGCTGAAACCACAACACCTGATCAGCATCGTCTGTCGCCGTAGCAAGATTCTGCTTATGGATACCCAGCTTCATGGTATTGGAACGCGGTTCGATCACCGCGATAATTTTTTCTGTGCCGACTTTTTTTCGCAAGCCCTGAAGGGTAGTGGCAATGGCGGTAGGATGATGAGCAAAATCATCATAAACCCGAACACCACCAACCTCGCCCAGACACTCCATGCGCCTCTTCACCCCGGCAAACTCACTCAAGGCTCGACATGCGATGTCCGTGGCCACTCCCACATGCCGCGCTGCAGCCACCGCCACCAATGCATTAGCAACACTGTGGTCACCGGATTGATCCCACGCAACCTCGCCGGCCTTTTCACCATCTAGCAACACGTCAAACTGGCTACCATCTTTCACCTGCAAATTAGCTAACCACTGTCCGTCCTTGCCTGTAGTGGCTAAAGGCGTCCAGCAACCCTGGTCGATAACTGCGGCTAAATTATTGTCGGCGCGAGGGTAAATAATCAGTCCTTCTGCGGGCACTGTCCTCACTAAATGATGAAACTGCGTCTGAATAGCAGCCAGGTCGGCAAAGATATCGGCATGATCAAATTCCAGATTATTGAGCACCAGTGTGCGGGGGCGATAGTGGACAAACTTCGAGCGCTTGTCGAAAAAAGCTGTATCGTATTCATCCGCCTCAACAACAAAAAAAGGCGTTTCGCCCATGCGCGCAGACACGCCAAAGTTCTTTGGTACGCCACCGATCAAAAAACCCGGCGCCATATCCGCATACTCAAGTATCCAGGCGAGCATACTGGCGGTAGTGGTTTTACCATGGGTGCCCGCCACAGCCAGCACCCATTTATCATTCAGAAATTGTTCGCCCAGCCATTGTGGGCCAGAGGTGTAGGGCAGGCCTTTATTGAGCATATATTCAACGCAGGGATTACCTCGTGACAGGGCATTGCCGACCACGACAAGATCTGGTGCTGGATCGAGTTGCACGGGATCATAACCCTCGATCAATTCAATGCCGGCCTGTTCTAGCTGAGTACTCATCGGTGGGTAAACGTTGGTGTCGCAACCGGAAACCCGATGGCCGCTAGCTTTGGCCAACTGCGCCAGGCTGCCCATAAAGGTTCCGCAAATGCCCAGAATATGTATATGCATGTATCAATTATTCCCTGTTAGCCAACGCTTATTTGTACGGTTTATCACTTACCAAATTATCCCACTGGTATTCCCCGTCTGTCATGCATTTAAGCAGTGTTTAACGTATCATGCGCGACCGTAGGCAAGCACTGCAAATTGACTGTCACAACGCGGAGAATTTATGACCAGAAGGAATGCATTTTACGCCCAGTCTGGAGGAGTCACTGCCGTTATTAACGCCAGCGCCTGCGGAGTCATCGAAGCCGCTCGTAGTTCTCGTAGTTCGCATAACAAAGCTGCTCAACATCAAATCGGTAAAGTTTACGCTGGCAAGAACGGTATTATAGGTGCCTTGCGCGAAGAGCTGATTGATACCAGTAAAGAAACAGCAAAGACTATCGCTGCGCTCAAGCACACGCCTTCCGGTGCCTTTGGCTCCTGCCGCCACAAACTGAAGAGCTTCGCCGACAATCCGGCCGAATACGAACGGCTGATCGAAGTATTCAAAGCACATAATATTGGTTATTTTTTTTATAACGGCGGTGGCGACTCCGCAGACACCTGCCTGAAAGTTTCCCAGGTATCGGAAAAATTAGGCTATCCGATTCAGGCCATCCACATCCCCAAAACTGTCGATAATGACCTGCCCTTTACCGATAACTGTCCAGGCTTCGGCTCGGTGGCAAAATACGTCGCCGTATCCACCAAAGAAGCAAGCCTCGATGTCGCCTCAATGTGCGACACATCGACCAAAGTATTTATTCTCGAAGTCATGGGTCGTCATGCTGGCTGGATCGCCGCTGCTGGTGGCCTCGCCGCAGATCAGGCAGGAGATCCACCGCATATAATCCTGTTTCCGGAAATCGCCTTTAATCGTGAGAAATTTCTCAGGAAAGTTGATCGGACAGTAAAGAAAAACGGCTACTGCGTGGTTGTCGCATCGGAAGGTGCGCAATATAAAGACGGTACGTTTATCGCCGATGCCGGCACTACCGATGCATTTGGTCATAAGCAGCTCGGCGGTGTTGCACCCACGTTGGCACAAATGGTAAAGAGCGAACTGGGTTACAAATACCACTGGGCACTGGCCGATTATCTGCAGCGTTCTGCTCGCCACATTGCCTCCGCCACCGATGTTGCCCAGGCTTACGCTGTGGGCAAAGCAGCTGTGGAATATGCACTGGCTGGCAAAAATGCAGTAATGGTCAGCATAGAACGGAAAAAAGCAAAGAAATATGCCTGGAAAATTGGCGAGACACCTTTAGTTAATGTAGCCAACGTCGAGAAAATGATGCCGCGCAATTTCATCACCCGTGACGGTTTTGGCATTACTGAGCTGGCGTGGGAATATCTGGCTCCGCTTATTCAGGGCGAAGACTATCCTCCCTACAAAAACGGTATTCCTCAATACGCGCAATTAAAAAATATACTTGTTGAACGCAAGCTGAAAACTCGTTTTAAAGTGTAATCCGGTACCAGTGAGCTCTGCGTGCTCGTCACTGTAGCTCAACAGCCGGCCAGTAAAGCTATACTTCCAGCAAAAAAGTCACGGGGCCATCATTGCACAATGACACCTGCATATCGGCAGCAAAAATACCGGTAGCGACGTCATCATGAACGGCCTGCAATTTTGCTACAAAGCTCTCATAAACCCTTGCAGCCTGATCAGGCTTAGCCGCTGACGAAAACCCGGGGCGCAGACCTTTGCCGGTATCGGCTACCAGCGTAAATTGCGATACCACCAGCACGCCACCGGCAATATCCTTAACGCTCAAATTCATCCGGCCACCTTCATCGGGGAAAATCCGGTAGTTCAACACCTTATCCATCAACTTGCTGGACTGGGCGTCGCCATCACTCGCCTCGATACCCAATAACAGCAGGATACCTCGGTCAATTGCGCCAACTACTTCACCATTTACCTCAACAGCTGCACGGCTTACCCGTTGAATTAATCCGCGCACAAGGTGTACCGGGTATTAACGCCAGGGATAAGGAGGTGCCTACGCATTAAGTAGTATCCGATTGACGGGTTTTAATAATGGCTGCCATTTCGTCCGTGGCCTTAACCAAAGCATCGACTGTGCCCGGCTCACTGGATGCGTGACCGGCATCACGAATGATTTCAAGCTTCAATTGCGGCCAGGCCGCCTGTAAATCGAAGGCTTGCTTGACAGGGCAGACAACGTCATATCGACCATGTACTGCGATAGCAGGAATATCACCAAGGGCGTCAATATCGTCAAGAATTTGATTATCGGCGACAAAACAATTATTCATAAAGTAATGCGCTTCGATACGCGCCATAGCCAGAGCAACGTGAGAGCTTGCCAGGTGTGCCACGACATGACTATTGGGATGCAAGGTAGCGCAGCGTGCTTCCCATGTTGACCATGCCTTCGCCGCCCGCACCTGATCTAGTTCGTCATCGCTGGTCAGGTGCCTGTAATAGGCTGCCAGCATATTGTCTCTGTCCGCCAGCTCGATAAGGGCAACAAAGTCCGCCCAGTAATCAGGGAAAATAGCACTGGCTCCATATTGGTAAAACCAGTCGATATCTTCGCGACGACACAGAAAGATTCCTCGCAACACCATGCCCGTGACTCGGTGTGGATGACTTTGGGCGTACAACAGGCTCAAGGTCGAACCCCAGGAGCCGCCAAACAACATCCATTGTTCCACCTTCAGTTTTTCACGAATCAACTCCATATCCGCAATCAAATCTGCGGTGGTATTTTGGTCAAGACTGGCGTGGGGGGTGGAGCGACCGCTACCACGCTGGTCAACCACTATAATGCGATAAATATCCGGGTTAAAAAAACAGCGATCACTCGGCGAGCAGCCAGCACCCGGTCCACCGTGGACAAACAAAACGGGCAGGCCATCACGATTACCGCATTCCTCCACATAAAGCGTGTGATACTCAGAAACCGGGATTTGATGAGTCTCATAAGGTGTTATTGCGGGGTAGTGTGTACGCATAAGCTTTACTCCAAACTGATCAGTTCCGTGTATGCTTGTTGGCGGTTTTTAGCGCCGGTCACACAAAACATAAGGCAGAGGACAGCAAATGGCAATGTCCGAGATCACTTCTTCCACCAAACAACGCTGCAGCTGGCCGTCCAGCGACCCTCTCTATGAAAAATATCACGATGAAGAGTGGGGAGTGCCGTGTTACGACGACCACAAACTGTTTGAATTCCTGGTGCTTGAAAGTGCTCAGGCCGGGCTGTCATGGATCACCATTCTGCGCAAAAGAGAAAATTACCGCAAAGCCTTTGCAGACTTTAACGCCGAAAAAGTCGCGCGCTTTAACAAACGCAGCATCGACAGACTTTTAGGTGATGCAGGAATTGTTCGCAACCGGCTCAAAATTGAAGCCGCCATCAGCAATGCCAAACTGTTTCTTGAGCTACAGGATAGCTACGGTAGCTTCTCCGATTACCTCTGGGGCTTTATCGAAGGCAAAAAACCCATTCAAAATCGTTGGAAGACACTATCAGAATCACCTGCCACCACAGCGCTATCGGATACCATCAGCAAAGATATGAAAAAGCGTGGCTTTCGCTTTTTCGGCTCCACGATTTGTTATGCTCATATGCAGGCCATGGGCATGGTCAATGACCATATGGTGGACTGTTTTCGACATCGTGAATGTGCTGCGGTTTAATATTTGATTGTATAAAGTTGTCCAGGGAGATACTAAACATGAAATCTGTTAATAATTGGCTACTGCGAACATTAAGCATTATATTTTTATTGATAATGGGAGCGCCCTCTTTTGCTTATGGAGAGGAGTCAGTTCACCAGAATACGCTCGGCCATAAAGCAATAAATACCGAATTGAAGACTGATAGTGTTCGCATAGAATCTCTGTCACCAGGATTACGCGGGCTACTCAGCAAAGAAATGCTGGCTATCCAGCAGGGCATGATGTCGATAACCCCCGCTTACGCTGCCGGCAACTGGAACGAAATAGCAAACATCGCTAAAAAAATAACAGACAGCTACATTTTGAAACAAAGCCTGACACAGGAGCAGCGACACGAACTGCATACATCACTTCCCGATGGCTTTATTAAGCAGGATCACCACTTCCACTATTTGTCAGGCATGCTTGAACACGCGGCCAGTATGAAAAAAGCAGAATTAGTCGGTTTTTATTTTTCAAAAATGGGCGAGTCCTGTGTCAGCTGCCACAGCCAGTATGCTATCCATAAATTCCCCGCGCTTGTTGCCAACAACAAGACTACTGAGCATGGCCATTAAACATGCCCATTAAAAATGTGGAGCAAGCGTTTTGAAGTGGAATGCATGCTCAATCAACAGCAAATAATTGAATCGGTTCGGCAGTGGGTAGAAACCGTAGTGATCGGTCTCAACCTGTGCCCCTTCGCCAGGGAAGAATTAATCAATAATCGAATACGCTTTGCCGTCTCAGACGCGATCACGGAAGAACAACTACTGGCCACTCTACATACTGAACTGGCCTTGCTAGATAGCAACAAAGCCATAGAAACCACCCTGCTAATTCATCCCAATGTGCTCGCAGATTTCGACGACTACAACCAGTTCCTGAGTTATGCAGACAATCTCCTGGCGCAGATGTCCTTTGCAGGCATCTACCAGATCGCCAGCTTTCATCCAGATTACCAGTTTGCTGGCACCAACCCCGGTGATGCTGAGAACTATACCAACAGATCCCCCTACCCCATATTGCACCTGCTTCGAGAAGCAAGCCTTGAGCGAGCCATCGCCGGTTATGCTGATGCGGACAAGATTCCAGAGCGCAATATAGCGCTGATGGAAACTATGGGGGCGGAAAAATTGAAGGCTTTGTTGCAAGGTTGTTTTGACGATGCTGATAAATAAAATAGCTTCAATAACTTGCCTTCAAAAAAGCAGATCAAAACATCTGGTAAATTTGGACTATCATCAATACCAAACTCACTTGCTTCGTCAGGGAACCTGATCAAGTCATGAACTCGCATTTTGCACCCAGAATATCCAGCTTCTTCGTCGCCTTAATAGCGCCTACTGTTGGTGTAAATTTTCGCAATAGCTTGCTATTACGTGCAATTTTCGCCTCGCCTAAAAGCGCCTACTGTTGGTGAATCTGAACATTCTGAATTACAACCTGCTTCGTCCAGACTTAATCAGAGGTTCCTTAGCTATTCCATTAACAACTCATAAAATAGGGATAATCCTATGTCAAAAAGTACCGATACCCTCGTCCATGAAATGCTCGACAGAGAAGCCATCCGTGATCTGCCCATACTGTATTGCCACTATGTGTGGAAAAATGATGTCAAAGCCATGGTTGATCTATTTACTGAAGACGGCTCTATTGCCATCGATGACAACACCATCCCGGCCACCAAAGGCAAAGCCAACCTGATTAAAATGTATGAGCAGGCGCTGGGCGACCTGGCGCCCCGGCCCTTTATTCATAATCATGTGGTCAACCTGCAGGGGCCAGATAAAGCTTCAGGCACCGCCTATGTGGAAATTCGCGGCATTAGCGATGGTAAAAGTATTATTGGTGCCGGTTACTACGATGACGAATACCGTAAAGTAGGCGATGCCTGGAAGTTCCTGTCACGGGATGTGAAGATGTACTACATGGTACCTCTGGAAAAAGGCTGGGCTGAAAAGGTCCTCAAAGGTAAGTAACAGTAACACTGAGCCTGGAACACAGGGTCCAGAACACAGTACCTGGAACACAGAGCCCAGCTCTCATAATCCAGATCAGAATCCTGGAACGGGATTAATTACCCCAATCCAGGGTTCTTTAAGGTGCCCGAAAAGAAGACTACCGACAGGTGCTACTGAAATTGGGCTGCATTTAGATTGATCACTGTAGTCTACTGCACAAGAGCTTGTCAGGAGCTTCGCCATACTGCTATCTGATTTTCGTAATGAGCAAGGGTCGTTCAAGTTCATTGCTTTTGCAGGGCAAATACGAGAAAATTGCAAGGATCAGCTAACTAAAAGCTGGTATAACATCTACGATCAAGCGCAAAGTACCCTATATTTTCGCAGATCGACTTTCTTACCTAAGAGAAAAGCAGAAAATGAAGACTAAGTTAATCCGAAGTTTGTATGTGATAACGCTGGCAATGTTTATCAATCAATATTCTATGGCTAGTGATGTCGAAGTCAGTGGGGGTGCGAAGCTGCCGTTGACGCTAGGTCTCGGTGTCGCATACAGGGACAAACCTTACGCTGGATTTGGTGATAGCAAGAAAACCCAGGCCGTGCCGATTGTGATGTACGAAGGCGAACACTTCTTTGCCCGCGGCAATCAAATTGGCTGGGACTTCCTCAACAGCGAAGCGTGGGAACTGGCTGTGATCGGCGAGTATCAAGGTGGTCAAAGTTACAACAACAGTGATAGCAAAAAGCTGACAGCCATGAATGACAGGGATCCTTCATTCATGGCTGGTGGACACGTTCGCTGGCGACCAGAGAAGTTCGGCATAAAACTGACAGCGCTCACCGATGTAAGTGACGAAAGTGACGGCTCACAGATACGTGGTGAGCTCTTTTATGTCCACCGAGCAGGTGACCTGGCAATTAGAACTTTTGCTCAAGTGGCATGGCAGGATAGCGATCTCAATGATTACTACTATGGCGTAAGGAGGAGAGAGGCAACCGCCACGCGCGCGGCTTATCAAGCGGACGACGACTACAACTACGTTTTTGGTCTCTCAGGAGTCTACCAGAGAAAGGATTCACCCTGGATGTTTATCGGTAGCTTGCGGTATACCGTGTTCGGTGACGAAATAGATGACAGCTCAATCACTGATGACGATGAGATGCTGACAGGCTTGATAGGAATCGCTTATACGTTCTGGTAATAGCGTAGTAGGCCATGTTGCATCGTTACAACATGGCCCAGCTATTATTCGTTAGTGAATTATTAGTCCGTGCATTAAAAAACCCGCATCTTGTGATGCGGGTTTTTTTGTCCCGCTACTACAGCGAGACCTGGTAGTCCGAACGGGACTTGCTTGCTGGAACTATGCCTGACTTAGAGCTCCGGCACGCCCTGCTCTTTTCCGTTCATTTTCGGTCAGCAATTTTTTGCGCAGACGAATATGAGCCGGTGTGATCTCAACCAGTTCGTCATCTTCAATAAATTCCAGCGCCTGTTCCAACGTATGACGAACAGGAGGCACCAGGGTCAGTGCTTCATCTGTGCCGGAGGCGCGAACATTGGTGAGTTGTTTACCTTTGGTGGGGTTGACGGCCAGATCGTTACTACGCGAGTGAATACCAATAACCTGGCCTTCGTAGACATCTTCACCATGCTTGAGGAACAAACGACCACGTTCCTGCAAATTAAACAGCGAGAAACCCAGGGTTTTACCTTTAACCATGGACACCAACACGCCATTTTTTCGGGAGATCAGCTCACCGGATTTGACTGGCCCGTAATGATCAAAAATACTGGTCATGATTCCGGAGCCGGAGGTAAGAGTAAGAAAATGGCCTCGAAAACCGATCAGGCCCCGTGAGGGAATCAGGAATTCGAGCTTCACCCTGCCTTTACCGTCTGGCTCCATATTTTTTAGCTCGCCCTTGCGCACCCCCAGTTCTTCCATCACCGCTCCCTGGTGCTGGTCTTCAATATCGATAACTACCTGTTCAAAAGGCTCATGAATCTCGCCATCCACTTCTTTCTGGATCACTTCGGGGCGAGACACCGCCAGCTCATAACCTTCTCGACGCATGGTTTCAATCAATACGGAAAGATGTAACTCGCCACGACCAGAAACACGAAACTTGTCGGGGCTGTCGGTCGGCTCGACACGCAGTGCAACATTGTGAATAAGCTCCCGTTCCAGACGCTCTTTGATATTGCGCGATGTGACGTATTTACCGTCCAGGCCAGAAAATGGCGAGTCGTTGACCATAAACATCATGCTGACTGTTGGTTCATCAACTGATAACTGCGGTAGTGCTTCAATATGTTCGGGATCACATAGCGTATCCGAAATACTCAGCTCATCTATACCGGTGACAGTAACAATATCTCCCGCCTCGGCCAGGTCTGTCTCTATACGCTGGAGGCCAAGATAACCTTTAACACTAAGCACTCTGCCTTTGCGGGTATTTTGTTCATGGTCGACAATAACCACCTGCTGATTAGGTCTAAGACTACCCCGGGTGATACGTCCAACACCAATAACGCCAACGTAGCTGTCGTAATCAAGGGCGGAAATCTGCATTTGCAATGGGCCTTCACGATCAACATCGGGAGCCGCCACTTGATCAACGACCATCTTAAACAGGGGGGTCATATCGTCAGCCAGCTCATCAGGCTCGGGGCCAGCCACACCATTGAGCGCCGATGCGTAAATAACTGGGAAGTCTAGCTGCTCATCGGTCGCGCCCAGGCGATCAAACAAGTCAAACACCTGATCGACAACCCAATGGGGGCGTGCGCCGGGGCGATCGACTTTATTAACAACAAGAATCGGACTCAGGCCTTGCTCAAAGGCCTTGGAGGTAACAAAACGAGTCTGCGGCATGGGGCCATCCACCGCATCTACCAACAACAGCACTGAATCAACCATTGATAACACGCGCTCTACTTCACCGCCAAAATCAGCATGGCCTGGCGTGTCAACAATATTGATGTGGTAGCCATTCCATTCAATAGCCGTATTTTTGGCGAGAATGGTAATACCTCGCTCCCGCTCCTGATCGTTTGAATCCATAATGCGTTCAGCATCAAGATCCTTACGATCGAGCATACCTGATTGTTTCAGAAGTTTATCAACCAGCGTTGTCTTGCCATGATCAACGTGGGCAATGATCGCAATGTTGCGAAGTTTTTGAATATCAGACATGGGCGATAGCTACAGCAGATTTTGGGGCGCATACTATAGTGGTTCGGCAGCGAAAAGTCACTGATGAAAACCTCTGCGGGAACCACCCGGACCGATCATGAACAAACAGCCTTGAGCGAACGAACCCGAACGAAGCGTATTTAAACTCGGGGCAAATACAGCCCCAGATTTTCAAAACCCTGCTCGTGGAGTAATTCTGCATGCAATTTACTCATCACACCGTGATCGCAATACAGCAGATAGTGCTTATCCTGATCCAGGGTTTTAAAGTTTTTTTGCAGGGAGAAAAAAGGCGCCGTAGCGACTTCAGCGGCACCGACTTTTAGTGGCTTACGCATCACTTCATCGGGGTGGCGAATATCGAGTATAGTCATAGCCGGTTGTGGAGAAGAAAAAGTCTCCACGGTAGGCAGCTCAACAAGATCAGCCATCATCTCGTCGATGTTTTCTTCACGACGGTTTTCGATAGCTTTTTCTAGCACGGCAAAATCAAAGTTTTCTTCTTCTCGCTTGATACGCTCTGGTTTAGCCCGTGTCGTTGGTTTAACCGAGATAACACCGCAGTACTCGGGCATATTCGCGGCAAAGTCTTCCGTACCTATATTTCGCGCAATATTAATAATGTCATTTTTATCCATAGTGATTAGCGGTCGGATGGTCAGCATATCGGTCACGGAATCGATGACCGCCAGATTGGGTAGTGTCTGGCTGGATACCTGGGCGACACATTCGCCAGTCACCAGGGCATTAACGTTCCAGGCATTGGCCACCTCAGTAGCGGCGCGATACATCATCCGCTTAAGCACGACACCCATTTGTGAGTTATCTACCTTAGTGAGTATTTCGGTAACCACATCTTCAAAGGGCACAGTAATAAATTTTACTCTGTGGGAAGAGCCGTATTTATCCCACAGATACCAGGCTACTTCTTTAACACCGAGTTCATGGGCGCGGCCCCCGAGATTAAAAAAACAAAAGTGAGTACGCAGACCGCGCTTCATGGTCAGATAGCTGGCAACCGTGGAATCGAAACCACCAGAAATCAACGACATTACGGCTTCCTGAGTGCCCAACGGAAAACCACCGAGTCCCTGCGTGGTTTGTTCGAGTATATAAAGCTGATCGCCACGTATTTCCAGGCGTATTTTTATATTTGGGTCATTGAGCCTTACGGTGGCTGATTCTGCCCGCTGTAACAGTCGGCCCCCAATCTCGCGCTCTGCATCTACCGATTTGAAGTCATGCTTGCCAGTGCGCTTGACCCGCACACAAAAAGTTTTATGACTGAGGCTCTGCCCATAGTCCGCCCACAGCAGGTCGGCAATCTGATCGAAATCTCCCAGTGGATGCTGAGTCACCTCTGAAAAGTTGGCGATGCCCGGTGTTGTCGCCAATATACGTTTGACCGCCTCAGCGCACTCCTGGTCGCCACTGGGAATTAACACCTCAACTTTATCCCACTCGTTACGCACCTCAGCGCTATGACCACGACCTTTAATCACGCGTCGCAAATTAGCGCGCAACTGTTTGATAAAGCGCTTTCGCACTGGCGGGCTTTTGATGATTATTTCTGGGAACAGCTTGACGACAAAGTGCATGATTAACTGAGTGAACTCATCGGGTAAAGAACGGGATTATAAAGCAAGGGCGCGTGTGTAACGGGCTGCAAATACATTCGTTGTAAATGCGTTCGTTGTAAATACATTCGTTGCAAATACATCGGTACTGACGATTACATAAAGTTGGCGTAGAATGGCCGGCCGGGGCGCCACTGGCAGTGGCGCGCACGCACTAGCATGGCGCATATATTCGTGGCGCGCACCATACTGGCTCACACTGCCTGGGTGAGCACGAAGATTGAGCGTGAAAGGAAACCGGCCATACGCCATCTTTTCGTATTAGCGACCTCATGGCACAAGTTTTGCTTTTTCAGGAGTACCAACTCGTTAAGAAAGCATTTTGAGACAAAATTAGCATTACGGCTTTTTGAGTCCAATTTAACCCCACCACCTGGATGGGCGGTGAAAGACAACAAATCTGATTTAACCCAATCTGGAGGAAATATGCCTGAACAAACAGTAAATCTCATCAAAGAAAGCGAAGCCAATTGGGTCGATTTACGCTTCACCGATACCAAAGGCAAAGAACAGCACGTCTCCATCCCTTCGAAAGAGATTGACGAAGGCTTTTTTGAGGATGGCAAGATGTTTGACGGCTCCTCCATCGAGGGCTGGAAGGGTATCAATGAATCAGACATGATCCTGATGCCTGATGACAGCACCTCAGTGCTCGACCCGTTTACCGACGAACCCACAGTCATCCTCCGTTGTGGCATTGTTGAGCCTACGACTATGCAGGGCTATAACCGCGACCCGCGCTCCATTGGCGAACGCGCCCAGGCCTATATGAAGTCCACCGGCATTGCTGACAGCGTTCTATTTGGTCCAGAGCCAGAGTTTTTCGTCTTTGATGACGTCAAGTGGGGCGCGAATATGAGCGGGGCATTCTATAAAGTAGCCTCCGAAGAAGCGTCCTGGGCAACAGAACACGACTTTCCTGATGGCAATATGGGTCATAGACCCGGCGTTAAAGGTGGTTACTTTCCAGTGCCCCCCGTCGATTCCCTGCACGACCTGCGTGCCGCCATGTGTGCTGCCATGACGCAAATGGGACTGGATGTTGAGGTGCATCACCATGAAGTCGGCACCGCTGGTCAGTGTGAGATCGGCGTCGGCCCCAACTCCCTGACCCTGAAAGCAGACGAAATCCAGATCTTTAAATATTGCGTGCACAACGTCGCACACGCCTACGGCAAAACAGCAACCTTTATGCCTAAGCCCCTGGTCGGTGATAACGGTTCTGGAATGCATTGCCACCAGTCCCTGTCGAAAGACGGCCAGAATGTTTTCAGTGGTGACGTTTATGCCGGTATGTCTGAAACCGCCCTGTTCTATATTGGCGGTATAATCAAGCACAGCCGTGCTATTAACGCCTTTGCCAACGCGTCTACCAACTCCTACAAACGCCTGGTACCTGGCTTTGAGGCCCCGGTCATGCTGGCTTATTCAGCACGTAACCGCTCGGCTTCTATCCGTATCCCCTTTGTACCCAACCCGAAAGCACGTCGTATCGAAGTACGATACCCGGATCCCACCGCCAATCCTTATCTGGCATTCACGTCCATGCTAATGGCTGGCCTTGACGGCATTCAGAACAAGATCCACCCTGGCGATGCTGCCGACAAGGATTTGTATGACCTGCCCCCAGAAGAAGGCAAGGCCATTCCTACGGTTGCTTCGTCGCTGGAGCAGGCGCTTGAAGCCCTCGATAATGACCGTGAATTCCTCACCGCCGGTGGAGTTATGGATAATGATGTTATCGATGCCTACATCGAGCTGAAACTGAAAGAAGTTGAAACGCTCAATATGACAACTCATCCCGTTGAGTTTGATATGTATTACAGCGTCTAACCAACTCGCTCACAAAGCGCCACAAAAGCCTGCCATTGACAAAATGGCGGGCTTTTTCTTTTGCCTGAGGAAAGGTACCCTTGTGGTATCCATACAGGAAAGGATAAGCAATGAATATCACCCGACATATTGCCGCAATTTTGCTAATCATCGCCGTGCCGACAATTGTTACCTCTACAGCTAGCGCTGATTCTGTTTACCGGGAGGTTGACGAAAAAGGTCGCGTCACTTTCACAGATAAACCTTCAGTAACCCAGCCATCGGAAAAAATAAAGCTAAGCCCCATCAACACGCAGCCTGCGGTGGCCATCCCGTTACCAGATCAGCCTGAAGAAGAGGGCCAGCCCGAAGGCGACGAGACTGATGTGCCTTACTCAGTTTATCGCATAACCCAACCCACCCAGGAAGTGACGATTCCTACCGGCCAAATGGATGTTGTCGTGCAACTGGAGCTCAAACCATCGTTACAGTCGGGTCATTTAGTCACCTATTATCACAATGGCGTTGCCCTGGGGGACCCAGTAGCGACGATCTGGGTTACTTTGACTGAGTTGATCCGCGGCCAACATGATATTCGCGCCGAAGTAGTGGATGCCAGCGGCAATATAAAGGCAAAAACAAAAACCATTGTATTTTATGTGCAGCGCTATAGACCACGGCTGAACAGGCCAGCAAGACCGACACCACGTTAACTCAAGCTCCACCACATCTGGCGCACTATATCGGTGCGTCAGGTTTGGCAATGAATTATAATAGTGTTCATTGTTGGTGCCAGTCGATAGATATCAGCTCAGCATTCAGGCATTTAATCTGGCGCGTTAATTGCATAACTGGTGGTGACTGCTTAACTGCCGGCCTCCCTGGCCATATTGATGAAAGACGAAACAACCAACCAGTTGGTACTCGATAACCTCAACACTGTAGTTTTGTTATTGAGCACCGATCTACACATAATCTACCTGAATCCGGCAGCAGAAAATCTGTTGGCCGTCAGTGCTCAGCGCCTGCTAGGTCGTAATGCCGCAGACCTGTTTGCTGATTCTGAATCCAGGCAGAAGGTGTTTGAAGAAGCTCTCCAGAATGACCATTCATTTACTGAACGCAAGGCAAAATTATTGCTTCCCGACCTCACTGAAATCACTGTCGATTATTCTGCAACCCCACTTAATATAAACGCCGAAGCGGGGTTATTGTTAGAGCTACAACCCATGGATAGAACCTTGCGCATCGACCGGGAAGAAGCGTTGATTTCTGCCAATGACATCTCCCGCAACCTGGTGCGCGGTCTCGCCCATGAAATCAAAAATCCTCTTGGCGGTATTCGCGGTGCCTCGCAATTGCTTGCCCAGGAGCTAAATCGCAGTGAACTAGTTGAATATACCGACGTCATCATAGCTGAGACCGAACGCCTGCGAGAATTGGTCGATCGTCTATTGGGGCCTACGGTTGCGGGAAAATTTTCACCTGTCAATATCCATGAGGTAACCGAACATGTCGCCAAACTGGTACTGGCTGAGACCAATGGTAAATTGCTTATCCGTAAGGATTACGACCCAAGCATTCCAGATCTGACAGGTGATCGCGAGCAACTGATTCAGGCGGTACTAAACCTTGTGCGCAACTCCATGCAGGCTCTCGATAGTGCCAACATGATTGGCGACAATACAGGCAACAGGGGTGAAATAATTTTACGCACGAGAATCATCAACCACTTTACGATTGGCAAACACAATCATCGGGCAGTATGCCGTTTAGACATTATTGATAACGGACCAGGCGTTCCTGCTGATATTGCTGACCGAATCTTTTACCCGATGATCAGCGGTCGCGCCAAGGGTAGCGGTCTGGGGCTACCCATTGCCCAATCGGCCATCAATCGACATCACGGGTTAATTGAGTGCGAAAGCCATGCCGGCGAAACAATATTTTCTGTTTTCCTGCCACTGCAACTACCGTCTAACAAGGAATTTGTAGTATGAAGCCGACAATATGGATAGTGGACGATGACAGCTCAATCCGCTGGGTGATGGAAAAAGCCCTTGAGAAGGCCGAACTAACAGTGCGGGCTTTCGAAGATGCCCACAGCCTGCTAGACGCCCTGGAGCAGAACTGCCCTGATACGATCATCAGCGATATCCGCATGCCAGGCATCGACGGTTTACAGTTGTTGGATAAAATCCATAGTGAGCGCCCAGAATTGCCGGTTATCATCACCACGGCACACTCTGATCTGGACAGTGCTGTTGCCGCTTATCAGGGCGGCGCGTTTGAATACTTACCAAAACCTTTCGATATCGACGACCTGGTCAACGTCACACAACGGGCCATTACCTTTGCCCAGGAAAAAGCGACTAAAAACATCGCCCCACAACCTGCCAGGCAAACCGAAATCATCGGCGAGGCACCGGCCATGCAGGAAGTCTTCCGTGCAATCGGGCGACTTTCCCATTCCAATATAACGGTGTTGATCAACGGTGAGTCCGGTACCGGCAAAGAGCTGGTCGCCAAAGCTCTGCATCGACACAGCCCGCGCAAGGATGCTGCCTTCATCGCACTAAACATGGCAGCTATTCCCCATGACCTTATTGAGTCTGAGCTTTTTGGTCATGAAAAAGGCGCCTTTACGGGCGCGGCACAACGCCGTATTGGCCGTTTCGAACAGGCCGAAAACGGTACCCTGTTTCTTGACGAAATAGGTGATATGCCCGCCGAGGCGCAAACACGTCTGTTGCGCGTACTGTCCGACAGTGAGTTTTACCGCGTTGGCGGACACACGCCTATCAAGGCAGATGTACGCATTATCGCGGCCACCCATCAGAACCTTGAAAAACTTGTCGAACAGCACAAGTTTCGCGAAGATTTGTTTCATCGGCTCAATGTCATCCGCATCCATCTCCCACGACTTACCGACCGCCGCGAGGATCTACCGAAGTTAATAAATCATTTTCTCCATGAGTCCGCCGGAGAGTTAAATGTTGAACCCAAAAACCTTTCCCGTGAAGCCGAAGCTTTTCTCATCAACCAACCATGGCCAGGGAATGTCCGGGAACTTGAAAACACCTGTCGCTGGCTAACAGTAATGGCTGCAGGGCGAGAAATATTATTGTCGGATCTGCCCCCAGAAATGCAGGAAAAACCCGAACAATCATCTACTTCAGAGGAAAACTGGGAGCAGGGCTTACGCCGCTGGATTACTCAGCAACTGGCCCAGGGCAATAAAAATATTCTCGCCACGGCCCTGCCAGCCTTTGAGCGCACCGCCATTGAAGCCGCTTTACAGCACACCGCGGGACACAAACGCGATGCAGCGGTCCTGCTGGGCTGGGGGCGCAACACGCTGACCCGCAAGCTGCAGGAACTGGGAATTCAATCCTGAAAAAAGTCCTGGCTGATAATAATTGAGTTGAAAACCAGGCTTACTGAAAACAGCTGAAAGCCTCAGTAGCTTATTAGTTAAGTGTCTGAGACTGCTGACTACCGCCCGGATTTTCACCCTGCTCCACTAACGCCTGTTCAAATATTGCCTCGAAGTTGACCGGTGGTAGCATCAACGCAGGAAAAGTTCCGCGGACTGCCAGGTTGTCAATCAATTCGCGAGCATAGGGAAACAAAATTGCAGGACATTGGGTATTCAGTATCTTCGCCAGACTTTCTGGATCAGCACTTTCGACCAAAAATATACCCGCCTGTTGAACTTCCACCAGACAAACGACCTGATCCTCTTCCTGCACCGAGATGGTGATTTTGAGGACAACTTCATACTGATCATCAGTCAGCTTATGTACTTCGGTAGCAATGTCCTGGTTCACTCTTGGCTGCCATTGACGGGTGAAAGCCTCAACCCCTAGCGGCACCTCAAACGATACATCCTTGACATAGACTCGCTTGATCGCCAGTTGCGTTTTTACACTCGTATCAAGGCCGTCTCCGGTGCCAGGTGATGTTTCCTGTTCTGCCATTTTAACTTTCTCTCTCGTAATTTTATAAAGATTCAAGGCGTTTCGGCCGCGTCACTCACTGCGGGGTAGCATAGTCTCCAGTTTGCCAATGCGTGCCAGTTCCTGCAATTCTGTAAATCCGCCAACGTGGGTTTCACCAATCCAGATTTGCGGCACTGTACGCCGGCC
>Ga0164315_10001470_pt1 | contig 17712 bp, 15 predicted proteins | sample GuaBasSedimGuay6_FD_113737 | JGI IMG/M metagenome (GOLD analysis project Ga0164315, IMG submission 113737) | Subseafloor sediment microbial communities from Guaymas Basin, Gulf of California, Mexico - Guay6, Core 4569-2, 0-3 cm | ecosystem: Environmental > Aquatic > Marine > Hydrothermal vents...
CAGGAAGGCCTGGGGACAACCATAACCCTCACCCTGCCGGTTGGAGATATTTCTTCTGATGAATAAACCTGTTGATGATTCCAGAATACTCATCGTTGATGATGAAGAGGGAATCCGTTTCGCCCTTGGCAGCATGTTCAAACGTGAAGGATTTCATGTTTTTACAGCAGGAGACGATATTTCCGCATTAAAAACTCTTCATAACGAGAGAATTGATGTTGCTCTGTTCGACATTCGCCTGAAAGGTACCGATGGAGTTGATCTCCTCAGAAAAGCCCTGAATATCGTACCGGATCTGACTGTAATTATGATAACAGGCCATGGAAGTATCGACAGCAGCGTTACTGCCATGAAAGAAGGTGCCGCCGACTACATCCTCAAGCCCATCGACAACATCAGTCTCCTGGAGACTGTCCGGAAAAACCTGGAACTTAAAACTCTCAGGTTTGAAAACAGCTTTCTGAAATCGGAACTTCGCAGCAACCTGGATGTGAGGGAATTCCTCACCCGGAACTCCTCTGTCAGAGAAACAATCTCCATAGCAGACAAGGTTAAGGACACACCTGCATCCGTCCTGATATCCGGAGAAAGCGGTACAGGCAAGGAAGTTCTGGCCCGTTACATCCATTTCACCAGTAACAGGAGAGAAGCGAACTTTATCGGGACCAACTGTGCAGCCCTGTCTGAGTCATTACTGTTAAGCGAGCTCTTCGGGCATGAAAAGGGATCTTTTACAGGTGCTCTGGAACAGCGGCTGGGCAAGTTTGAAATGGCGGATGGAGGAACCCTGTTTCTGGATGAAATTGGTGATATGTCCCTGGATATACAGGCCAAACTTCTCCGAGTTCTGGAAGAACGGAGCTTTGAACGGGTTGGAGGTGTCCGGCAGATTCATGTGGATGTCCGTGTTATTGCCGCTACAAACCAGAATCTGAAAGAAATGATTATCAAAGGCAGTTTTCGTAAAGATCTTTATTTCCGGCTTAATGTTATATCCTGTCAGCTGCCGCCCCTCCGTCAGAGGGCTGATGATATCCCCCTGTTAGTCGAGTACTTCATCCATCATTACAATGAGCGTTACAACAAATCAATTCAGGCAATCCATCCGAAACTGTTGGAACAGCTCTTCCGCCATAACTGGCCGGGAAACATCCGGGAACTTCAGAACCTGATTAATCAGGCGGTTTTACTATGTGAAGGGGATGAAATTATCTCATTTAAAGAAAAACTTGATCCTGACGATGATAATAATTCCGGGGAAGGTATTTCTGAAGGAATTACCTCTGGACCCTTGAAAGAGGCATCAGAGAGAATTGTTTCCCGCTTCGAAGAAATTTTCATTGCCGAAGCTCTGAAACGAAACAAGGGTAACCGCACCCGGACCTCTGAAGAACTTGAGGTAACTCGAAAAACCCTGGCCAGAAAAATCGAGAAATACGGATTGTAAAAGACGCTTTTATAATGAACTACACATCAAAAAAATGAGCCTCAACCGCCGCACAGAGTGCATGATAAACCGGAAGGTGGAATTCCTGCACCACCGGTGTTGAGGTTGCTGGAACCTGTATTATAATGTCGCAGATATCCTTCAGCCGACCTCCGTCTTCTCCAGTCAACCCGACAACCGTCAAGCCCCGGGATTTCGCTGTACATGCAGCATAATAAACATTCCGTGAGTTTCCCGAGGTGGAAATACCCAGAAAGACATCCCCTTCCCGGCCATAACCCAGAACACTCTGGGCAAAGGAAAGATCCGGGGCCACATCGTTGGCAAAGGCTGTCTGCAGTGCAGGTTGAGATCCCAGCGAGATTGCAGGAAGGGGCTGTTGAAGATTTTTCCCGAGGTAGTCTGAAACCTCTGGATCCAGAGAGCTGAACTCATCATGGACGTTCTTATCAACAGGACGTTTTTTCATGAAACCCTTCATCAATTCTCCGACAATGTGATCGGCATCTGCTGCGCTCCCGCCGTTTCCGCAAACCAGCAGAGTTCCCCCACGGGTGTAGGATTCAATCAGGGCATCATGAACCTTCCGTATATCATCAGCACAGGGGCTCAGCCGGGGATAATTCTGAAACAATTCGTGTAATTCATTCACTTCATTCATAGGAAGTCCTTTTCTGATTCTAATCCATTCAAGGCGACGGCCAGGCTGGCAATATCTCCAATCTCATCACCCAGGCCCGCCGGAAGTATCTCGCAGGCATCCAGAGAGAATTTCAGAGATTCTTTTTGGATGACCTCTATCGCAGCAGGGTAAAGGAGATTCCGATCCCGGGAGAAGATACTGCCGATAATGATTTTTTCCGGATTCAGCAGGTCTATCAATATCGATAAACCCCGGCCCAGGTATTCACCACTCTTCCGGTAAACCGCCAGGGCTTCAGATTCTCCCTTCCGGGCCCACAGGGCAACATCTTTAGCGCTGATTTTTTCCAGAATTTCAGGATTCGGGCAATACGGTACGGTTTTCCCCTGAGAAATAAGTTCCCGCCCCCGGGCAACCGCCAGCTGGGCAATGCCCCCGCCGCTGCAGAAACCTTCAAAGGAACCGGCTTTACCGAATCCTTCAGGACCATTATTCTCCATGCGGACATGCCCTATCTCTCCGGCCATATCCTGCTTCCCGGCGTACAGCCTGCCATTGAGAATCAGCCCTGCACCCATACCCGTACCGAAGGTGAGAAATATCATGTTCTCACTCCCCTTCCCGGCTCCGAACTTCCATTCGGCAAGGGCACAGGCATTGGCATCATTCTGAAGAAACACATCACAACCCAATCTTTCTTTTACAAAACGAACAACTGGAACCTCATCCCATCCGGGAAGGTTCGGGGGGGAGAGTATCATCCCGGTACGGCTGTTCAGAGGCCCTCCGCAGCTGATTCCCGTAGACAACACAGGTTTATCAGGATGATTTTGCAGAACAATTTCAGCCGCATCAATAATATTCCCGATCATAGCTGCAGCGGAAATACTGCGGTCGGTTTTCAGCCCCTGCTTCTCAATAATCCGTTGGTTTCCGTCTCCTAGGATAACGGCACATTTGGTTCCGCCGATATCGATACCCAGATAGTATTGTTCCATTATTCCCCCGGCATGACAGGACTGGATTCCCGGATTATCAGGCGAGTGGGTAAGCGAAATTTCCGTAGTTCTTTTTCCGGATTTTCAATCATATCCAGAATCTCCATTGCCGCTATACGGCCCATTTCACCGGGAGATTGTTCAATCGTTGTTAAAGGAACCCGGCATCTGCCGGAGAAATCAATATTGTCATAACCTATCATCCTCACATCCCCCGGGATATTCACCTGATGTCTGAGAAGACCTTCCTGTACACCCATGGCAACATTGTCATTTGTGATAAAGAGGCAGGTTTTTATTTCATTGATACTGTTCCGGGTAAGAAGTGTGGGAACCAGATTCAACCCGTCTTCGTAGGTGTTAATCTCTTCGTATACTTCAGGCTTGATGCGGCGGGTAAATCCATCCATGCGCTCTTCGAGGGTTTGATGCTTGAAGCCGGTAACCGCGATAATCTGTTGTCTCTCCGAAGAAGGAAGAGACAACAGGTGATCCGCCGCTAAAGACCCACCTTGAAGATTATCGGATGTTACACAGCTGAAAGCCGGATTGTCCGTATAATTATTCAAAAGCAACACCGGTATGGAAGATTTTTCCAGGATAGAGATGGTTTCCGATTTCAGCGCAATCGGCGATACAATCATACCGTCAACACTATTGCGTATCATATTTCTCACGGCGGCGAACTCTTTTTCCTTCACCCAGTTGGAGCTGCTCAGACTCATTGTATAGTGCTTATCGTTCAGAACATTCTCTATCATACTGAGAATACTTCCAAAGAAGGGGTTGGCCATCTCTTCAACAATCACACCCACCGAAAAGGTTTTCCGCCTGGACAGACTCCGGGCCAGAAAGTTAGGCTCAAAGTTATTGTCCCTGATGATTTTCTGAATTCGTTCCCGGGTGGAATCCCGGACATTCGGGCTGTCGGCCAGAACTCTTGAGACTGTCGCTTTTGACACACCGGCTATAGCGGCGATGTCGTTGATATTCATAACACTCCCAGATAATTGGCACCGGTTACAGAAAGACACTTTAACATAGGGTAGTGTCGTTGACAAGGCAGGAAGGCAACCTGTATTCTTAATGGTACCGGTTACATAAGATTCGAGGTGATTCATGGAAAAAAGTCAGATTCAAACTATTCTGGAAAAGATAAGGAAGGCAAAAATAGCTGTTATCGGTGACTTCTGTCTTGATGCCTACTACTTTCTCGATCCTGAGCTTTCAGAGCTTTCTGTTGAAACCGGCCTGAAAACCCAGGGGGTTAGTGATTTTCGGATTGGCCTGGGAGGCGCCGCCAATGTCGCACACAACCTGAAAGCCATGGGAGTCGGCAGGGTTGATGCCTTTGGAATCACCGGTAAGGACATGTACGGCCGAGAAATGATACGCCTGATGAAAGCCTGCGGTATCGGCACCGGAAATCTGCTGGTTCAGGATGAGCAGTGGAAAACCAACGTCTATTCCAAGTTCTATGAGAATCACCGGGAGGCACCCCGGATGGATATCGGCAATAATAATATCCCCCGGGAATCAGTTGTTTCTGAAATACTTCAAAACCTTGTCTCCAGTATTGATTCCTATAATTTGCTGATAATCAATCAGCAGCTGGGAAACGGTCTTCACACCGGATCCTTTCGCCGAAGTCTGGCAGACTTCCTTGGGGGGAAATGCACCATTCCCGCCATTGTGGATTCCCGGGATTTCAACGATTTCTACCCGCAGACTATTCGAAAGCTGAATGAGTACGAGGGCGCCGCAATTCTGAAAAAACCGCTTCGGGATACAAATGCCATAATGAGTGATGATCAGGCTGGAGAAACGGCTTCCGCTCTGTTCAAACGCTGGGGGAAAACGGTGTTTCTCACCCGGGGCAGCCGGGGATGCATATTGGCTGACAAGTCAGGAATCAAATCCGTTCCCGGAATCCATACTCCGGTAAAAATAGATACCGTCGGTGCAGGAGACAGTATGCTCGCAGGAATAGCCGCCGCTTTAAGCAGTGGATGTCAGGCCTCAATCGCTATGGAACTCGGGAACATCGCAGCCACGGTAACCGTACAGAAACTCTTCCAGACCGGAACCGCTGGCCCGGAGGAAATCCTGAAACAGGGTGATAACCCGGACTATCTATATAATACGGAGAAAACTTCCCTCTCAGCAGAACGGGATTACTACAAAAACAGTGAAATCGAAATCATAGAGAAAAAACCCTATTCCCGGGATTTCAAATACGCCCTTTTCGACCACGATGGAACCATCTCAACACTCCGGGAGGGATGGGAAAAAATCATGGAGCCGATGATGGTGGAATCCATACTCGGAGACAAACGAACCGGTATTGATGAACGCTCCTTTGAACGGGTTTCAAAACAGGTTTCAGAGTACATTGAGAAAACAACCGGAATTCAAACCATCAATCAGATGATGGGACTCATCAAGATTATCCGGGATAACGGATATGTTCCCGAGGACGAAATACTTACTGCAGTGGAATACAAGTCCATCTTCAATACAAGACTCCTGAACATGGTAAGAAAAAGAGTTAAACGTATAGAATCAGGGAATCTCAGTCCTGAAGATTACACTGTAAAAGGATCCATTTCCTTCCTGAAATACCTCAGGGGAAAAGAAATCACCCTCTTCCTGGCCAGCGGAACCGATGAAGAAGATGTTAAAAAAGAAGCTTCATTTATGGGATATGCGTCTTTTTTTAACGGCGGTATTTTCGGCTCTCTGGGCAACCCGGATGAAGATCCGAAAAGAATGGTTGTAAAGAAAATCATCAATGATATCGGAAGAGATGCGGCTGCAGGAATTGTTACCTTCGGAGACGGCCCTGTTGAACTCCGTGAAACAAAAAAACGGGGTGGTTACTGCATCGGTTTGGTGAGTGATGAGGTAAAACGCCACGGTATCAATCAGGCAAAGAGGAAACGCCTGGTTTCTGCCGGGGCTGATATCCTCATACCTGATTTTTCATATACAGAGGAACTGGAAGAATTGCTGTTTCCCGGTGTCAGGGAGATAACTCATGTTTGATAGAAAAAAAATACAATTTTCGTCTCTCAGTACCAGAGAAAACAAAGTCAGTATAGAAAAGGATTTTGTCTCAACAGATGATACTCCTGCAGTTCTGCCTGCAGAGACTTCAGACTTGATTAAACAGATTTCCGGAGAGATACGGGAAGCCAGAAGAATCGATGCTCCGGTAATCCTGGCATTCGGTGCTCACACAATTAAAAACGGTATGTCACCGGTGCTCCGCACCATGATCAACAAGAATTATATTACTCACCTGGCCACCAACGGGGCCGGTATCATTCACGATTGGGAGTTCGCCTTCCAGGGAAAAAGCAGTGAAGATGTACGCAGTAATGTGAATAAAGGACAGTTCGGAATCTGGGAAGAGACCGGGTACTACCTGAATCTGGCCATTGCTGTGGGAGCCTATGAGGGCAAGGGCTATGGAGAATCCATCGGATCCATGGTTTTGAACGACGGGCTGATGATTCCTGAAATCTCAATTTTAAAGTCGGAAATCACCCGGATCCTGGATAGCAATCCCGCACAAGCTGCAGCTGCAGCGGATTTACTCTCCCTGATTGTTGATTTCAGCATCAAGCCCGGATTCCTTACAATCAAACACAGCTATAAGGAGTTCGGCCTTCAAAGTGAGGCCTTCCGACTGGGTGTTCCATTCACCGGACATCCCATGTTCGGTCATGATATCATCTATACCCACCCTGTGAACTGCGGAGCGGCCATCGGAAGGACCGCTGAACGGGATTTCCTGAAGTACGCCGAAAGTGTTTCCCGTCTTGAAGGCGGAGTATACCTGTCTGTCGGATCGGCAGTGATGTCTCCGATGATTTTTGAAAAGTCACTATCCATGGCACAGAATGTGTGGCTGCAGCAGGGGAAAAAGATTGAAAATCATAAAATTTATGTTGTGGATCTGGCCAAATCCTCCTGGGACTGGACCAGGGGCGAACCGCCTTCCACAGATCCGGCTTACTACCTGCGCTTTCTGAAAACCTTCAACCGCATGGGCGGTTCCATGAACTACATCTCTGCGGATAACAGGGACTTTCTTCTCACCCTTTATCAGGAACTGGAGATGGCGGAACCCATATAAGAAACAACCCCGGGATTACCGGGGAAAAGCGTTTCTTTAAAAATTAAAGAATCAGGCCCGCCAATAGATTAAACACTCCACCGGCCCATCGCCCCAGAGGGAACAGGTCCATCGGCAGGACACGATCGGCAAGAATGATAAACAACAGAAAATACCCGCCGTAACGGTTGTAGGGGATAAGCAGATCAGGCCGCTTGTAGAGAGCCGCTGATACGAGACGGGAGCCGTCCAGAGGCGGTATAGGTATCATGTTGAAAACAAAGAGCATCACATTCAGAAAAGCCGCCTGCTGCAGTATTTGAAAAAATGACGCAATGAACGCTGAATTCACCACCTGAAACATGAAGATAAGTTTGAAGATAAACAGAATTACAACGGTAATTGCCAGATTAGTGAGTGGGCCGGCCATCGATGTGAGAACCAGTCCCAGATTGCGGTTTTTATAGTACCTGTCATCAATCATCACCGGACGAGCCCAGCCGAAACCCGCTATCACCAGCATCAGGGTGCCGATGGGATCCAGGTGAGCCAGGGGGTTGAGGGTGAGGCGTCCCTGATTCCCGGGAGTGGGATCGCCTAATGCTGTTGATACTCTGGCATGGGCGTATTCATGAACCGACAGACTCATTATCAAAAGGGGGAGGATAATCAGGATATCCCTTATATTCATATTAAAAAGCATGAGGCGGAGTATAGCATGATGTACGCTTGGGGAGAATCGGTATCAGCTCCGGATACAGTCAAGAATAGATCCATCCCTGTATTCAACCACACCACGGATACGATTACCTGCTATTGGCTGATCAGGTTCTCCTGTCAGATTATGAACTTTACGAACAAGCTCCTTAATCGGAAAAATCTCCAAACCACTATCATTCAGACAGCGTAACAGATCCTCACGTTGTGGATTCACGGCTATTCCTCTTTCGCTGACAAGGACATCCACGGTATTCCCCGGAGTACAGACGGTTTGTACACGATGATTAACTGTCGGTATCCTGCCACGGAATGAAGGCAATACAACTATGGTGAGGCCGGCACCAGCAGCAGTATCAGGTGCTCCCCCTAATGCTCCCAGGATTCTTCCATTAGTACCGGTTATTGAATTCACATGAAAATCACGGTCAATTTCTGTTGCTGAAAGAATCATAACATCCAGTTTATGGGCGATACACCCGGGATTCTCAGGGTTTGCATAGAGAGAGGCACTCATCTCCCGATGAGAGGGATTCTCTCCAAGAGATACTGCCGCTTTGTCATCAAAACTCTGAACATCCCACAATAAATCAAAAAACCCATCTCTCATCAAATCAACAAGGTTGCCGGTTACACCACCTGAGGCGAAACTCCCGACTATCTCATTCTTCATCATATATTCTTTCAATAAAGCTGTAACAAGCAGGGAAATACCACCACTGCCGGACTGGTAAGAAAAGTCCGGTTTGATTACTTCTGCAGCTGCCAGAACTTGCACAGCCCGACGGGCTATGAGTTTTTCAACAGGCCGGCGGGAAATCCTAATAGAACCTCCTGCAATTTGCGATTTGCTGCCTATGGAAATTAACTCAACAACTTCATCCACAAAGCAGGCGGAAATACTGATATGAAGTAAAGGCCTGGAAGTAATAGAGTCTGTTAATCCAATTACATAAAAGGCATTCTCCGCATCCACAATGGCATAACCCATTGAGCCGAATCGGTTTATACCCTGAGTGCCTGTCATATTTCCTTCTCTATCGATTTCAGATGCGGCAATAAAGGCCAGGTTGATCGGCGTCTCACCATTTTCAATGGCTCGTGCCCTTCCACCATGGGATCGAAAAATCACCGGCTCCGGAATTTCTCCTGCCTGAAGTGCTTCTGAGAGTGGAGATTTTAAACCTGTAGTTTCAATTCGCCTGATTACTCCGCCCCGGACAGCTCTTAAAACTGCCGCGGTTGCCGGGCCCATCACCGAAGAGACACAGAGGATGAGCTCACGATATCCCATCTGCTCAAGCAGAAAAAGAACCTGCTCTACTACGCTGTCCCCCAGACGGAGATGATGATGAAAACTTATCCTGTCCCTGTTTTTCAGCCCGGAGCGGCTGATTGCCCCTTCAAGGTTTTTGCTTATCCGGGGAACCCTCTCAGTTATCAATGGTTTCTTAATATTCGCTCTATTTCTTTTCTGATCAGATCGTCCCAATGTGAGTTTTCTGAAAGGACGTACAGAACCTAATCCTTCGATTTTCTCCGGGATTTCCCTTCCAGCATCATTTATCATCTTTAGAAACTTGAACTCCGTACTCTTCAGCCAGACGAATGGTTTTTTCAGCCCGCTGAAGTACAGGCCGGTCAACCATACGACCGTTAACGGCAGTGGCCCCTCCATCTGTCAAACCGGCTTTTTCAAATATGCTCCGGGCGTCGGCAAGTTCTTCAGAAGTGGGAGAGAACACTTTGTTCACGATATCAATCTGATCGGGATGAATAAGCGATTTCCCTACAAACCCCAGGCTCTTTGCTCTGACTGAATCGGCTTTCAATCCGGTTTCATCATCTAAAAAGCCCCAGACTGTATCATAGGCACTGTATCCGAAAGCGGCGGCGGCAGAAGCAATTCGGCTGCGCGGGTAATCCAGAGGAAGCAGATCCTGTCCCCGCTGAATTCCGAGAGCATTACAGTAGTCTTCCGCACCAAATGAAAAAGAGCAGATTCTCGAAGAACTGTCACCTATCAGAAATACATTCTCAACACCCAAAGGCGTCTCGAGTATACATTGTAAAACAACCGCTCCTGAAGTGACGGCATTTTCACTCTCAATTCTCTCAATAACACCACTGATTTCCTGAACTTGATTCGGATGCTCCACTTTGGGAATTCGTATTACCCTGACTCCGGCAGGAATCAGTTCCTTCAGATCTTTCTCCCAGAGGTCGGATTCAGGGCCATTAATCCGAACAACCGATTTTTCAACCGGTACAATCTGTTCTGAAAAAGCCTGGGATAATAAAATCCTTGCTTCCTGTTTCTTCTCAGGGGCTACTGCATCTTCCAAATCAAAAACCAATCCATCAGCACCATACAAACCGGCATTGATAATCATTTTCGGATTATTTCCCGGACAGTAGAGATAGCTTCTCATATTTCAGCTCCGGAATCTCTCAGCTCATATACCGCAGCACGAATCCGGGCCCGTATAACAAAATCTAGAGCTTGATTATCTTCAATCCAAACTGATCCGTTGGAAACGTTTAAACGTTTAAACTCCCCTTCGGCCACCACTTTATGTGCTCGACCGTAAAGTTCAGAAACAGAAGACTTTATCTCAATATGTAAAGGACTGGTATCATCAGAAACCCGAACCAATACATCCTGTTTGGTTAAATTACCGGCACTTTTTTCCATGAAAATTCACATTTCCCGACAGGAAAGCGAGAGAAATCGAGTACGTCCGCCATCAAGTTTAGCCAACCCCGCCATTCCTGATATCAGAGGTTTTTTATCGGTAAAACTCAGTACTTCACCATTATTGATGGAACAACTCAGCTGTCCTCCAACTGCATCAACCGACAGTAAATATTCAGTCCCGATTTTCCATGGATAGTCACTTTCCGCCAATAAAACGGTCTCATGATCCTTCTTGAACAGCCTCACCTTATTATTCCCGGACAAACCGAAGAAATAGCCCGTTTCCATTCCGCCTGAACGAACAATCAGCAAATGGCTCTCTCCAATTTCGGGAATAAGAAGAACCTCCACATGGCAGTCTTTCAAATAGTATGGACCGGTAAACAGGAAAAAACTCTCTTGAGTCAGTACGTGCAGGCTCTGCTGCTCCAGTTCCCAGGCTCCTCCGATACAGGAGCAGCGGCTCAATCCCCCGAATTCTTTTCGTTCCAACTTGAAATCAATGAAGAATTCTTTTTTACCGCTTATCTCAAACTCCTTGATATACAGATGCCCTAAATACTTCTCGCTGTCAAAATTTGTAACAAGAAGACCTGCTTCATCCACAGCAAACGGCAGCTGAGGAATAGTCCAGCTGATTTCGGTATTCTCTCCGGACTCCGGAAATATATAGGCACCATTAATAATTTCTTTGCTTTCACTGTCCCTTACGTAAGGTGCGACAGCAATCCTCTGACCGTTCATTTTTTCCGTTTCCACTTTTATTCGTAGAATTTGGCCCGGATACACCAGAGGTGTAAATGTTGGGGAGTACCTCTGATCGTCAAAATCATCCTGTCGATAATACGGTTTGTAAAATATTCGAGCCGTATCTCCACGAACCAGTCGATCCAGTAGAATCGAAACAGAGTCCTTTCGATAAAAGTCTTCTCCAGCACCAATGGGGGCCAGATAATCAGATGAGGTTCGCAAACCAGAACTCGCCCCGGGCAATGAGAAATCAAAGAACAAATCATCGGAAAAAGCACCCTTTCGCCACCTCTCCGGAACAGGTTCGTCTCTCTGCTCCATGCCCAGAATGGCCATTTCACGGGCCGCTGTGGGAAGGTCGATGATGTTTAAAGCTCCTGAAATGCTGCTGGCGGCATGAAAATCATTAATTGGACGACGATATCTGAGGGGGATTCCCTCTGGGCCGTTCATCACACCGAGAATGGCACCAACATTTCCAGCATTACAATCGGTATCCCAGCCGCACATGGTGGCGATTTCAATACTCCGGGCAAAATCTCCCTGCCCATAATAAAGTGCCAGGGCGCAAATCCCTGCATTGGGAATCATATGGCATACACCGGGGTAGCGGTTATATCCGAAGTCACTTTCCAAAAAATCACGACAAAGCCGCCAGTCACCAGGGTTGTTCTGATGAAAATCCCTTACCCCTTCGACAACCCGGGTATATTCAGAATCCTCAGGGATCCAGGTAAGAGCCTCATTAATAATCCCGGAAATATCCTGTTTGGCAAAGGCTAGTGAGATGCAAACTGCTATGAAGATTCCACCATAAATACCGTTTCGGTCATGACTGACACTCGCTGCCATCCTGGCAAATTGAGCCGCTTTTTCCGGGTTGTCCGGGAAGGCCCAGCCCCAGGAATCGATAAAAATCTGACCACCGATCTGTTCGGCTACACTGAGCCCATTCACTTCAGCGCTGCCGGATGCTGGTGCATCCATACCTGCCTTCAGGTTCAGGTAAGCCGTATGTTCAGTACTTCTTCCATAGCCCCCCCACCAATAGAAACCAATGCCCTCCCGGGTGTAATTCAGCCAGGTATACCCAATCTCTTTCTCTGTTACCTTACCTTTGTAATCCAGTAGTGCCCGGATAAAAAAAAGCGGACCATTCACATCATCGTCGGCCGCAAAATTCTTATACTCTTTTACATATCCGGTTATCTCACCGTAAGTATCTCTGATTCGCTCATAAGTCCAGATTGTCGGCTCCACCGGTGCACCCAGACGAACTCCAGCACATTTCCCAAGGAGGCCGCCATAAAGTTGTTCCAGATATCGATTATAATCCATTCTCATACCTCAACAGAAAAACGGAGCCCGGAGAAATACCCCGGACTCCGGCAAACCAAAAAGAGAGTGTTTAATTCAGTACTGAATTAGCATACTCCGTTACTTTGTCGCCTCCGAGTTTATACCACTCAGCAACAAAATCATCAAACTTGTCAATTGAATACTCTCCACTGATAATTTTAAAACTGTACTCTTTGTAAAGATTGCCCAGAGCATCCCAGGTGGGAGACAACTCTTCTGGAATGGGGAAATCAGGATCGCTGACGGCATAGTCAAGGATATACTCCCAGCCCTTCATACCCGCAGGTCCCAGAAGAGGAGTTGGTGCGTCCCAGCTCATTACTTCATGAAATCTGGGCCACCAGTCACCTTTTTTATCTGTTAGAACTACCTTGTCCCCCTCCATGTTGTAATGAATTCCTTCTATTCCATATCGCTCCATGAACTGTCCTTCATCTGTGGCAAGGAATTCGAGTAATTCAAATACCAGATCTGAGTGTTCGGAAGTTGTACTGATTGCCCATCCACGGGTCTCTTTGGCAGATGAAACAGAGTATCCCCGCCCTACACCATCGGCAGGAGGAAGAACCACAAGACCGACACCCTGATTTTCGTTCATTTTGTCACTATATATATCCAGAACAATACCGGCGGTTCCGAAAGCTCCCGCTACCTTTCCGGTGTAGAGTTTATCTTCCATGGTATCCCATTTGGTAGTGATGTATTCGTTATCCAGAATGCCCTCGGCATATAGTTTCTGATAGAAAGCCAGTTTATCTTTTTCAGCCTGAGACACCTTGCTGTATACGTACTTACCATTCTCTTTTACCCATGTAGCTGTAATACCGAAGGCCTGATTGAATGTAAAATCCATCCTGCCTGTATTGCCTGTATCTGTAACAACAGCTGCCTCAGGGTGATTCTTTTTAATTGTACTGAACAGAGCATAGTAGTCATCAACCGTTACAGGCATTTTCCCACCGGCTTCATTAAACCAGTCTTCCCGGATTACAGCAGTTCTGGCCCTGGGAGGTGCAATCCACAGCAGATAGGGATAATTCGCAAGACGTTCCTTGTTGAAATCCATCAGAACATCCTGCATAACAGCAGAATTTTTGACATAGTCGGTCAGATCCACCAGCAAACCCTGGTTGGCAATTACTTCATCACCGCCCTGAAAGTAGATAAGATCCGGAATATCACCGGCCATAATCATCAGGTTCAGTTTTTCACCGTAAGCACCTTCGGGAACGGAAACCAGTTCCAGTTTAATTTTTTCCCCTGTGGCCTTTTCAAAACCCGCTTCGATATTTCTCAGATGCTGAAGATTCACTTCATCACTTGGTGAGAAATCCTTTCCGACAATCCTGATTGTTGTTACATCATCGCTTTGCATGGGAGCTTCGTCCTGAGCTCCTCCGGCAAAGATACTTGAAACCGACAGTATCAGAATCAAACTGGAGAGAAGAATCCTTTTCATATAAAACCTCCATTGAAATTTATATACGGTATTAAAAAACCGCATAAACCTACTCTTTAACCGCCCCTTGAAGTCTGCCCTTAACGAAGTACCGAAGTACAAAGGGGTAGAACAACAGGATTGGGACAATTGCCAATATAATCAGGGATGCCTTTAAAGCCTTAAACTCTATGGCCGCCGCACCCGTTGATTGAAGAAAATTGGTGGAACCGATGAATGACGCTTTTTCCATCGAAATAATGAGTTCTCTCAGAATCACCTGCAGCGGCCATTTGTGTTCACTGGACAGATAAATCATGGCCCGGAAATACTCATTCCAATGGAAGACACCGTAAAAAAGACTGATTGTCGCTATTCCGGCTACACTGACAGGAAGAACAATTTTGAAGAGAATCCGGACATCTCCATATCCATCAAGCCGGGCCGCTTCCAGCATTGACTTGGGAACCTGATCAAAAAAACGCATCATGATAATGAGGTAATACGGATTGACTGCTTTGAACAAAATCACAGAAGCGTAGGTATTTAACAGATGTAAATCCCGCATCAGAAAGTAATCCGGTATCAATCCGCCTTCAAAAATCATGGTAATCACAATCATTATCATGAAAAAACCGCGGCCCACCAGATTTCGTTTTATCAATACATACGCACCGATACTGGTTAAAAGAATATTAACCACCAACCCGGCAGCCGTAATGAACAGGCTGTTTAACAACCCCCAGTACACTTTCGGGATTGCAAGAACACTGGTGTAAGTACTTAAAGTGAACCCCCGGGGAATCAGAGTGGTACCATCCGCCTGAGTGATATATTCGGGCCCCGTCAGGGAGATTACCAGCTGATTGTAAAGGGGGTACACCATAACGACGGCAAGAACGAACAAGGTTACAACAACAACCCAATGTCCGATACCGGCTTTTCTCTTATCCATCACCAAACCCCCTCGCCGGAGGTTTTCCGGCTGAGCCGATCAGTACCAAGAATCAGAAAGATGCCGATAACTCCCTTAAAAAGTCCTGCAGCGGTACCCAGAGAAAAATTACCTTTCGTCAGTCCTACCCGATAAACGTAGGTATCGATGATGTCCACTTTGTTGATAACCGCATCATTCATCATGTTAAAAACCTGATCGAATCCGGCGTTCATGAAAAAACCCATATTCAGAATAAAGACAGTGATAATCGTCGGTAATATACTGGGTAGTGTAATGTGTCTGGCCTGCTGAAGGCGGTTGGCCCCGTCTACGGTTGCCGCATCGTAAAGTTCCGGAGCAATTCCATTAATGGCAGCAATGTAGAGTATTGAGTCCCATCCGATACTCCTCCAGGTTTCAGAAACAACAAAGATCCATCGGATATGCCTGGTGGAGGTCATAAACGATACAGGTTCTCCGCCGAAGAATGTGATAATCTGGTTGACCACCCCCAGGGGCGAAGAGAGCAGAGATATAAAAATACCTGCAATTACTACCCACGACAGAAAATGAGGAAGATAAATGACACTCTGAATAATTTTTCTATAGCCTGAGCTGCGGATTTCATTGAAAAGGAAAGCCAGGATGATGGGTAATGGGAAAAAGAAACCAATCTTCATGGCACTGATGGTTATGGTATTCAGAAATACACGGAGAAATACAGGAGATGAAAACAGCATCTTGAAATGCTTGAATCCCACCCATTCATTGGTACCGATGTATTTAAAATCCTGAAACGCAATCCTGGCCCCCCACATGGGGATGTAATGCCAGACAATGTAGTAAATCAGTACCGGAAGGAGCATCAGATACAGGGCGCGATCCCGTTTTATCTTTTTCCTGAGCAGTCCGCTGTTCATTCCAGGGCACCCTTTTTCACTGCCATTTCGGCAAGCTTTAAACCCAGATCCACCATATCCTCCTTTGCAGCAAAACGCAGACAGACTCCTGCGGGGTGTCTCACCTGTTCAATCCACCCTTCAGGGATAACCGACAGGCCCGCACCGGCCGCACAGAAAGCAAGCACCAGAGCGCAGATGGTATCGGCGTCCCGCCCGAAGTTGGCGGAGAGGATGAAGCCCTTACGAAAATCACCCCCTGAGAGTTTATACAGACCGTAAACCTGAGGTATGGCCTCAGGAGCCGAGGAGTGTTTAGGGGTCCAGAGCAGGGTGTGAAGAGCCTCATAGGCATCATCCGGATCTTTTGTTTCCTCCAGCATGGCAAAGGTCTGATCCATTTTCCGACCCAGCCAGCTGTCATCAGGGATACAGGCCCTTCCGGCATCAATCACCTCATCCACCGACCCGCCTTTTAATGCAACTGTTGTACTGGCTGCAACGGCTTGTGCCGCCCAGATTCCATCCCGGTCATGGCTTACCGAGGCATCCACAGCCGCCAGGTCTGCAGCTTTCTTAGTATCTCCAAATCCAACTATCCCAAAGGGTACCGAACGCATAGCTGCGCCATCATCAACATTGAACACATTATCCTGCCCCGAGAGAGGTGGATTTACACCTCTGGAAAGATTGGAAAGAGCTCCATAGAGAGGCATCCCGCCCCTTTCACGGGCTCCCCCATCGGACAACACCAGATCCCGCCATGTTTTCGCTACAAAATCGGCATTATAATCTCCCGGACAATCAAGAAGACTACGTGCAGACAAGACCGTAAATTCCGTATCATCGGTACTTTTCCCTTCAGGAAGCAACCGTGTGAGAATCCCGTATTTCTGCCTTACCGCATCATCCCGTCCAAGATCTCCTGCAGCATCGCCAATCCCCAGAGCCACCATAGCGGCAACAGCACGGTCGGCAAACTGTCTATCCCCAGGGCTGTTAAAACTCTGTTCGATCATATCTTTAGTACTCAAAAATTGACTCCTCATCATTCAGAAAAAATCTAAACCAATTCCAAAATCGTTACCGGTAACGTTACCGGTAGTAGACAAAATCAGAATAATTACCCGATTCTTTATTCACACCAACTGCCTCACGGATTCCCGTTCTACCAGATCGGCCTGAAAAATTACTTCTTTATTCAATGGTTCAATTGCCCGAATTTCTTCCAGAAGAAGATTAACAGCCTCCTGACCGAGATTTGATTTATGCGTATCAATCGTGGTGAGCTTGGGTCTGAGATGGCGGGAAATAACAAGATTATCATGGCCGATTATCGATATATCATCCGGTATGGATAATCCTTTTTCATAAATCGCATCATAGGAACCCGCTGCCATCATATCATGACTGACAAATACCGCAGTCGGGGGATATTCCAGTTCAAGCAAGCCTTTCATGCACGCCCTACCAGAATCTGGGTTATTAGTTCCAGTACAAACCAATTTCTTATCAAATGGAATACCAGAATCTTCAAGGGCTTTACGGTATCCTTTCTGCCGTTCATATCCCGATTGAGCATGTTTTCCTGTGGTAATCAAACCAATTTTTCGATGCCCTTTGTCAATAAGGAATCTAGTTGCCATAACACCGGCACTGATATTATCCAAAGCAATTGTTGATATTGTAGATTCGGAACTCTTTCG
>Ga0164315_10001472_pt1 | contig 17691 bp, 14 predicted proteins | sample GuaBasSedimGuay6_FD_113737 | JGI IMG/M metagenome (GOLD analysis project Ga0164315, IMG submission 113737) | Subseafloor sediment microbial communities from Guaymas Basin, Gulf of California, Mexico - Guay6, Core 4569-2, 0-3 cm | ecosystem: Environmental > Aquatic > Marine > Hydrothermal vents...
AATAAATAGGACTCTAAGCGGTCTGCAAGACCCAGCGTGGAGTACATGTTGAACTACATCCCTTCAAATATGAAGGATTTTCATTTCCTATGTACTTAATAAGGGTATTGGATGTTCTTGCACTGAATTACAGGAGGTTATGGTTTGTAATTGGATCCTATGAGAACTAAGAATTACAAATGTAAGAATAAAATTGTAAAATGTAAAATAAGATATAAGAACAGAAATAACTAAATTGAATAAAATAAAGCATTGGTATATGAGGCTAATTTAAAAATTTGCTAACTATCCCGTAGGGATTTAGTTCAACAAAGGCTAAAATAAATAGCCTCGTTATTGGCTTCGTAATGAACAGAATTTGTAAATTTGAGGTGGAGTTGCAATAAGAATTTTTTTAATAAAATACGGCTACTTATCTTAACCAAACCGTTATAAGCAAGCTGAATAAAAAACAGAGTACTAAAATTGAACGATAGAATGGATAATGATTTCTACTATAATGACTTCGAAGAATGGGAAGGTGATTACCAACTTATTGAAGAAGAAGACTGGGTTGGTTTAGTTAAATTAAGAAAACATCGAGCTGAAAAACATCTTTACGATTTGCATAGTCAATGGAGTTATGGAGAAGCTTTGATTTTCAATCAAGAATTTAAACAAGCACTGGAATTCTTAACTCCAATATACAAAAGAGAACCCAACCATCCAGATGTTATTCATTCGATTCTCGATGCACTTTATGGATTAGCAAAAACAGAAAATGATTTCGATTGGGTTGAAAAGCCATTAATTCTTAAACTAAATGACGAAACAAAAATCTTATGCATAGATTTCTTAAAAAAGAAAAGAAAACTTATTCCATTTTTGTCACTATATGAATATCTGATAATTGACTTTGACTATTTGAAATTCCAAGAAAAAGACTTGTTTGAATATTTAAAGACTGATGTGCTTTTTGAGTTTTCAGATAATGAAAAAGAATTTTGGGACGTTGACATTAAACTTCTAAAAAAGCATAAAAGTTGAATAGACAAGAATTGAAAAATAAGATTCTTCAAATCAGCAACAAACTGATAGCAGATAAAGGGTTCATTTGTGCAATAGACATTTTGTGTGAATTGGATTATTTAAATGAAGTTCAAATTAAAGACTGGAGATTTGGTAAGATTCAATATATAGAAAAGGTTTGTGGCAAAAATTTAGGGACTCTAAACTTTATAAACAAAACTATTAAAGAAATATCAAAGGATCGAAAATTAAAAGCGTCTTGGACTGCTTACAATAAATTTGGAAAAGGAATAAAAACCAGACTAATTTTTAGTAAAACAAGAGATGAAAATATTGAAAATGCTTATGCAATTCATTACATCGACACAGAAAGGATTAAAGAATTGAAAAATAATAAATAGAAGAAAACAGCTAACTTATAACAATGGCTCATACTGCATACCGCAATTACTTGTAAATATGAGTATCATGATTTTCATTTAATGTATAATTTTATACCTCAAATATGTAAGAATATAAATATACAAGCCGCAATGTTAGCCCCAAATTAACCAAGTTTTCGACTTTTGGTTAATAGATAAAGGCCGTGAGAGGACATCTCATTTGATATATAAAATTCTGAGTTGACAAAAAAAGTCTAGGTTAGTAAAAAGTTTTTAACAGACATCAGCATTTATATGAAGAAATAATTTAGATAATAATTTCTCTTTTGTTGATATATTTTCGTTACTATTTCGTTACTCTAAAAAAGAAAACCCCTGATAACTAGTGTGTTAACAGGGGTAATTTGTACACCGTACGGGATTTGAACCCGTGTTACTAGGATGAAAACCTAGCGTCCTGACCTGGCTAGACGAACGGTGCGTCTTTGTTTGGAGCGGCAAAAATAAACAATTTTTTAATTTGTCAATAGTTTGATGAAAAAAAATATTCGAAAGCTAATAATTTATTGCTGAGGCCTCACTTATTAAACTTGTAATCCCGCTCTACCAAAGCAATTCTAGTTTTAAATGAACTGTACCAATCTGTCTTTCCTTTCCTCTGCGCCACTGAATGATCTGCATTTTCTTTCCATATTCTAATGGATTCCAGATCTCTCCAATAAGAAACAGTTATTCCTAAATCTTCTCTTGCCGACTCTACTCCCAGAAAACCATCTTCCTTTGATGCTAAATCAATCATCTTATCAGCCATGGCTGAATAACCATTATCTCCTTCAGTCCTAAAGGAGGTGAATATTACGGCATAATATGGTGGATTAGGTGTTTTTGCTATCATATCAATAATTTTAAAATAGTTGCTATTTTTGAAGTTATCGGAATTAAAAATTAAATACGCTCATTAATTGAATTCTGTAGCCCTCTCCCCAATCTTGCTTTTGATTTGTATTTTTACCATAAAGAAACTCTCCGCCAAAATTTATTCTGTCCCATGGGTTGTACATTAAATTTATTGCTCCATACAAAGTATTATCAAATATCATTTCGTCATTAACACTTGAATTGTTAAGTCCAACAAAACTTGCAATTACATTAGATTCCATCTTTGAACTCCATGCATGCTTGTATGCTACATAACCTCCATAAGAGGGTAGGCTATTCATAATATTATTATTATCAGGCATTGCATCGTAGCCTAGCCCTTTTAAGTCACTAATGTAATAAGCAATTCCTTTTCCGTACGTAAATCCTCCATAGAATACATCATTCATTCCTAACCTATTAAAAACATTAACATATCCAGAAAAACCTAAACCCCAGGCCCATAACTCATCAACTTTTGTTTTGCTAAAGTCAGTATAACTTATGCTTCTAAGAATTCCTGTTAGCCGTACGTTTCCCCATTTTCCCTGTGATTGAAAATAACCAACCAAGTCAGGATACCTTTGAAAGTCTTTAACTTCATCAACTTCCGGATATGGTGTATAATCTTCAAGATGTGTTTCAACAGCAACTGCAAAAGAAAAATTTTCTTTAAAATAAGTGTATCTTACTTGGGCATGCCTTGGTCCGAGAACACTATTGGCTCCTTCAAAATCTACCTGATTAGGGCAAGCTTCAACATTAAAAGCCGTTGAATATGTTTGCCCAAAAATGAAACTTCCATATTCGGCATAAGCATGTCTCAGATGAGGAACATAACTAGTCAAGGCTTCCTCATTATAAAAATCGAGTTCCAGATATATTTTAAGTTTGTTTTTGCTTGTTAATTGATAGAATCCTTCCAGAGCAATTCTCGACTGTCTTGGATCAAAAGAAAACCTTTGTGACTTTTCTTTGACAGTAGGATAAATTGGAATCATACTAGTAATAAATTCACTTGTATTCTGAACATTTCCCCAGTCTGCAGTGGCAAGTAACTTAACATACCCTAAAACATTAAAGGAGATTTTTTTTGATTTATCCTCATTAGATTTTTTATGAATTCTTTTTATATCCTGAGGATGCCTAGGACTATATTTTTCTCTAATTGAGTCGCTATTTTGTGAGAAAACAGATGAACCCATGAATAGAAAAAGCAAAGCAAGTAAGAGGTAGCGAGTTGTCATGTTTTTAATATTGAACTAAATTATGAATTTTAAGGTGATCATTTAAAACAAAAAACCACATTATTGATTTGTATGTAAGTAATCGTACTCTTATTTATCAAACATAAAAGTAGGTATTTTAATTTAAAAAAGAAGTTCTCTATGTGTGAAATATCAAGAAAACTATTAAGTATTACTTGACTTGTGAGAGTAGAATCTGGCTATTTACTTATGCAGTATCATCTTTCAATATTCTAATAAGTTGACTTACATTTAGAAGTTTCAGCAAAAATGCTGATGACATACCTATTATTATTAGAATTGATATCGACAAAAGCCAACTGTCCATTTCTGCATTTTTAAGAAAATATCCAGCCACTAGCATTATCAACACAAGCGATAAAAATCGTGCTATTAGTTTGTAATCTGTCTTCATATTAAAGACCTTTCTTGCAAGAATTATCTGGAGTACAGCAGTTCCTCCCTGAGCAAGCAGACTAGCCCAGGCAGAGCCAACAGCCATTAATTTTGGAATCAATATTAAATTAACCGCAATATTGCCAACTAATCCAGCAAAAGCAATTATGTTTAAGGTCTTAAGACTTTTGTTAGCCGTAAGCAAAGTGCCCAAAATATAATTGGATGATATTGCCACAAAACTGAACATTAAAATAGTAAGTATCGTGGATGACTGTGATATCCTTACGGCAAACTCTGCAGCCGTTTCAGTTTCAAACTGACTGTACATCAAACTCATTATTTCGCCACTGTAGAAGCCTGAACTAATTGCAATAATCAATGCTCCTGTAACTAATATTGAAAACGAAAGTTTTACCAAATCATTTATGGGCCTTCCTTCCTTTATCATTTTAGAGAACAATGGAAGCAACAATACTGAAAACAAAAAAGCAAAATTTTGTCCTGCATCCAGCAACCTGAAAGCCTGAGCATAAACACCAGCTTGATAGTCCCCAATTTCATCTGGCAACAACTTATGTATTAAAACAGGATCGATGCGGTTGTAAAAACTCATTAAAAGAACCAACAATGCAAAAGGCAGACTCTTCTTCAAAATCACAATAAAAAACAAAGGGTTCCAGTTTAGAGTCAACTTCCCCGACTTTCTTAATACTGCCATTAAAGCAATAAGTACTGTTATGGAATAGGCCGCCGACTGTGCATAAACAAACCATTCAATTGTAAAATTCACACTCAGCAAACCAGTCCAGATTAGAGTACCTACAATTATGATCATTAACAAACGATCGAGAACAGAAAGGAAACTGTCTGTTTTAAAAAGCAAAAGACCTGAAATATTTGAGCGGAGATAAAGTATGAACGAAAGTAGGAACTGATTAAATCCAACAACTGCCAAAAGGTAAAGTTCCCGACCACGATACCCCCATATTACACCTATTCCCATAATTACAATGGCGTAAACTATTCCCAAAAGAAGTTTTAATGTACCAATACCAGCAAAATGTTTTTTAAGAAGTTGTGTGTTCTGAGCAATATTACGGTTGTTGTAATTTGTTATGCCCAGGTCGAGGAAGATAAAAAACAAAAAAGAGAAACTAAGGATGGCAGTGTAAAATCCATATTCCTCAGGCCCTACTACATTTTGAACTTGTCTGTCAACACCAAGTATCCAAAATGGCTTGACCAGAAAGTTTAAAAACAAAATTAAAGCAAGATTTTTTACAAACTTTTTTTGCATCAGGGCAAAAGTAGGGAGAATATTGGTTGTATTTTCAAGTTATCCGCTTATGAAGCTATCTGGTTATGGCCCTTTCACTTCTTCGGGACCACAATTATCGTTAACTCAAAAACTTTAAGTGCTTCTTTATCCGAATCATACTTATTTCCATACTCCATAAATAGTTTCGTTTCACCTGCCTCCATTCCTTTGAACCTAAACATTGTAATTCCTGGCGAACCAGTACTACCATCACCCAACATATAATTTGGCTTGCCTAGCCGGTTAATAATTTTATCGTCATAAGCAGTCTTCCTCCAATCGTTGCCTGAACTAGCATTAGAAGGAAGGTGAACCTTAAGTATCTGATCAACCATCAAATGAATTGTTTTACCTGAATCTTCGTACTTAACAGTTATCTCTTTACACCCATAAAGAACTGGCAATAAAGCAATCAATAAAAGAATCAAGTATTTTTTCATAACAACAAAATTTATTTGAGCACTAAAACTCCTAATATTCTTCAAAATTACAACATTTGACATTGACTATTTAAAATTAAGAATTGAAATAATGGTTTATTTTCGCATTTGCTTATTAAGGGTTTTTTCAAATGCGGTATATTTTTATCATTCTTATATTTTTTGTTTTAAATCAGAAGGCTTCTGCAGATTACGAAGTTACCGAAAACTGCAAAACTGCGTGGATGTTGCTGATGGATCTTAAAATTGACGAAGCAAAGAATTTATTAGCGGAGGAACTAAAAGTAAATCCTGAAAACTATTATGTTTATTACCTTGACCAAACCTGTGATGCTTACAAATTACTAATAAACTCATCTCAGGACGACTATGAATCTTTTATTGAAAATTATCACATAAAGAGGGAAATAATGGATGGGAAATACGAAGACTCCCCTTATTACCTTGGTTGTTATTCTGAAATGGAATTACAGTTGGGCATTTTTAATATTATCAATGGCTCAAGACTCAGCGGATTGAGAAAGGCTTATTCAGGCTACAAAAATGTTTATCGCAATCTGGATAAATATCCTGAATTTAAGCCAAGTCTTAAACTTGATGGTTTTTTCAATGTTGCTATTTCAAACATACCACCATTTGTAAAATGGGCAGCATCCTTCTTCGGCGTTACCGCTGATTCTGAGTATGGTTTTAACGTTCTTAACCAGAATTATGAAGCGCAAAAAAATATCAAAGGATTAAATGCAGAATCTGCACTTTTCGTAATTCTTACCGCAAAACTTAACAAAACACCCGAAATGGTGTACGACTTTACTAAGTCTCTTGACAGCAACGTTTCGCAGACATTTATTCATAAATATTTTAAAGCAAATATTGCACACAGAACAGGAAATAATGAGGAAGCCTTAGAGACTTTGCAGCAAATTGAATGTGGTGAAGATGAGTGGGCCGACCTTATTTACAGTTATTTAATGGGTAAAATACTCCTTCGTAAACTTGATTACAATGCTGGCTACTATCTATCCCGTTATTTAAGTCGCCTGGAGAAAAAAGAATATTTAAAGGAAATTAATTATCAATTAGCGCTCTTCTATCTGGTAAATAACGATCAGAATAAATATTTTGAACTTTGTAAAGTTGTGAGGGAGGATGGCAAAGATATTAACGAACGTGACCTTGAGGCTCTTTACGATGCAAGTTTGGATTATGATCCTGACATTAATTTGGTGAAAGCGCGCTTGCTACTGGACGGTGGATATTTTGATAAATGTAAGATATCCCTAAAATCCTATGAGGCTCACAATAGCGGTTTGCCGCCTCATCATTTCGAATACCTTTTCCTAAAAGCAAGAGTTAATGCAGCAAACAATAATAATACTGAAGCCATATCATTATTTAAAAAAGTTATTGAACTTTCTAAAGACAAGGATTATTATTTTGCTTCGGAAGCGGCGCTAAGGCTTGGTAAAATTTACAAAGAATTGGGACAAATACAACTAGCCAAAGATTATTTCGAAAAATCTGTAGACCTATACAAAAGCAACTATTATGAATACATTGAAGATAAAGCCATTAAAGCTTACAAAGACCTTTGAGGTGATTTGGTAATTAGAAATTTCTTTAAATAATAGACATTTACTCCTTCAAGCATTTAAGCATTCGATCATTTACTCATTGACCCCTTCCCATCCTCATAAACCTTCGCCAGTCCGCCAAGTGCTGTTTCTTTGTACAGACTAGGCATATCTTTTCCAGTTTGTTTCATAGCTTCTACTACCTGATCGAACATTAAAAAATGTCTGCCGTCAGAGTTAATGGCATATAAGGCTGAGTCTATTGCCCTTTGAGCGCCAAAGGCATTTCTTTCAATACATGGAATTTGAACTAAACCTGCAACCGGATCACAGGTTAAACCCAGATGGTGTTCCTGAGCGGAAGAGGCAGCATATTCAATCTGATGAATAGTTCCTCCAGCAATTTGTGTTGCGGCAGCTGCAGCCATTGCACTGGCAACTCCAACTTCTCCCTGACAGCCCACCTCTGCTCCCGAGATGGATGCATTCTTTTTTACAATATTGCCAATAAGTCCTGCAGTGGCAAGGGCTCTAATAATAAAATCTTCTGTCACCTCTTTTTCTTTGTAAAACAAATACAAAACTGCAGGTAAAATTCCCGCAGAGCCACATGTAGGTGCTGTTACAACAATATTTCCTGCTGAGTTTTCTTCAGATACCGCTAAAGCAAACGCAAACAAATAACTATCATCTTGCACAAACTGATTTTGCATTCTGGCCTTAAAAAAATATGATGGGGCTTTACGCAGAAGTTTTAAACCACCAGGCAGAGTTCCTTCCGTATTAAGTCCTCTTTCGATGGCTTCTTTCATAGCCTCCCAAACCTCCCAAAGGTAGGCCTCTAGGTCATCATCATCATTACGATAAACGTATTCCCAAAAAGTCCCGCCTTCATCCTTGAGATGCTGTAAGATATCTGCCATGGTTGTATGTGGAAACACTTTCTTTGGGATAACTTCATTGTCTTTATCCATCAACTCTCCACCACCAATACTGTACACTTCCCACGAATCGACTAGCTTCGAGTTTTTATCAAAAGCCTCAAACAACATTCCGTTGGGGTGAAGTGGTAACCTCTCCTTTGGATGCCAAATAATTTCACCCCTTTCTCCGAGGGTATCTAAAATTGCAACATCTGTCATATGGCCTTTCCCCGTTAAAGCAAGGCTTCCATGAATATGTACTTTAAAGTTGTTTGCATCAGGGTTCTTCTTTAGGAATATCTCGGCTGCCTTTTTTGGCCCCATGGTATGACTGCTTGATGGCCCGTGTCCTATTTTGTAAATCTTTTTTATCGAATCCATTGGGCGAAGATAAGGGAATTGGAGGAATTTTAGAATGGCGTATTGAAGTAATGGAAATATGGGGCATATAGGGAATAGGGGAAATTGGCATAATTGAATGATGGAGGATTGAATAATTGCAATCTAAAATCCAACAATTGAACAATTCAATTTAATACTCCATAAACTCATCAAACCAAACTTGCAAATAAGCACGACCCTCGAGGTCGAGTTCTTCCTTTTTGTCAGCGTTTACTTCCCGTTTGTAATAGTAATTTTTCTTAATGCTTAGCACTTCTTCTCCATAAGGGCGTTTCCAACCAAAGCCTTCATTAAGTTCGAAATATGCAAATTCGGGTGAATAGGGATTGAAAATATCTTTGCTCCAGAAGAAATCATCTGCTGGAAGTTTCAATTGTTTCAACAAGGTTTTTGTAATGTCGACATTTGAGCAGAGTTTGTTATTTTGCTTTCCGCGAAATTTATCTTCTAGTGCTCCTCCTGTGATCAGAAGTGGGATTTTATGATATTCAAAACTCTGTACAGCATGATTCTTGGGTGAATTATGTGAATGATCGGCCATAACCAGAAATAAAGTATTATCCCAATATTTACTACTTTTTGCTTTCCTGAAAAAATCGCCCAAGGTTTTATCGGTGTAGTAAACCGAGTTGACAAAATCACTTTCCAAATCAAGATTTTCAAATTTCCTATCTCCTGGATAATCATATGGTGAATGTGAACTCAAAGTAAAAATATTGGCGAAAAAAGGTTTCTTCATCTCAGATATTTGATCTTCAAAATACTCAAACATAAATTCATCATGAATACCAAGTTTACCTGCTACAAACTTATTCTCCAAATCATCCTGATCAATAATTAGGTCAAACTTATTGTCCACAAGATATGATTTCATGTTTCCGTAAATCAACTTCCCACCAAAAGTGAAAGAAGTAAAATAACCTTCATTATTAAGTATTTTAACAAGACTAGGAACCGATGGGTATTTTTCCGGATGATCTGTGAGTGTTGTGATGGGCAGCCCAGGAAGGCCAGAATACAAACTTGCCATTGCCTGTTGTGACCGGTTTGCAGTGGCATAAAACTCAGTAAATAAAAGCCCCTCTTTTTCCAGTTTCCTGAATTCAGGCGTAATCCCTGAACCACCACCCAAGGATTCAATCATATCTGCCGACCAACTTTCCAAAAGTATTATTACAATATTCGGCCTCTCGGTATTCAAAATAGAAACTGTAGTATCTTTTTCAACTGCATGAATATTATTCACAATATCAACCGCCAGTTTCTCATCGATGGTGCTGAAAATATTTTGACTTTTAATTTGCTGATAATCAATAATACTGAATATCATATTGTAGGCAGGGTTCACAGCTGTAATATTCAGAATATCGTGCTTGGAGAAATACGACTGACTTGAAGTAATTGGTATTGCCTGAAAACCACCACGTATTCCATAAAATAATACCAATGGAATAATTAAAATATAAATAATGCTAAGGGACTTTTTAAAAGTTAGAGATTTAAGTTTTGTATTGTAGATAAATTGCCGGTAAACAAAATAAAACCCTGCTATTAACCCAATGAATAAAGCAATAAAAACTATTATTCCGCTGTTCGTAGCAGAACTTAACACCTCTGTTGGCTCTCTTAAGTAAACTAAGGCTTTAGCTGACATTTTTGTTTTCCATTCGCCATAAAGTTGTAGTTCGCCAAGGCTAATTAACTGATAAATTATTAATACCAGCAAACTGTAAACCCAGTTAATTTTTCTTATAAACTTGATATTATTTTGTCTGGTAAACAAATTTAGTAAGAATGGAAAAACCAGTATGTAGGAGATTGTAGAAAGGTCGAGTTTAAATGCGTAATAAAATATTTGCAATGTTTCGAACATCCCAATATTATCAGCGGTCAAAAGGTAATTATTATAAATCAAGAATATTACCCGGTTTACAGTAAATACTAATAACCAAAAAATGGCTTGCCTCAGAAGTAAATTAATCTGACTCTTCATTTTTATTAATTGAAATGCAAAAATAGAAAATAGATGCTTTCATGTTCTATGTTATGTGTTATATGTTATTTGTTAATTTTGAGAAAGTAATCCATTACATAGACTTAGTCTCGTCCCTGCCTCCGGCTGGGACGCAATCTAATCCAGCATTTTTAATGCAATAATTATCTACAGAGCATATTTGAAAGCGAAGCACTAAAAGTGCGATGGTAGATGTATCCCGACTACAAGTCGGGACGAGACGAGTTAATATCTTGATAATAATAAAAATGAGCGCTATGGAAAATACCCACAAACTTCTTATGTCTTTTCGAAACCGCAGCACAAACAATTCGTTAAAACCAAAAAGTAATTGCGGTGAGAGATCTCCTGAAAGAGTGCTGCTATCTCAGGAGATTTCTCCACTCCCATTCTACGTTACTCTTCGAATGCTCGGTCGAAAAGACAGACACTTTTTTATAATTCAGTAATTCTCAAGTTTGCCTATGAAAAAACAACATTCATTTTTCTTACTTTTGCCGGCTAATCATTGATAAAATGTCGGTAAGAGAAAATATCATAAACTTTAAAAGTCAACTTCCTGAAAGTGTTAAGTTAGTGGCAGTTTCCAAAACTAAGCCCAACAATTTAGTAATGGAAGCCTATGATGCAGGTCAAAGAATTTTTGGAGAAAACAAGGTTCAGGATCTTGCAGCCAAACAACCCGAACTACCAGTTGATATTAAATGGCATTTTATTGGTCATCTTCAGCGTAATAAGGTGAAATTTATTGCTGAATTTGTTGATACTATTCACGCAGTTGATTCATTAAAATTATTAAAAGAGATTAATAAACAGGCAGTTAACAACAACAGAACCATAAACTGCCTGCTTCAATTTCATATCGCTGAAGAAGAATCCAAATTTGGATTAAATATGCAGGAAGCAGAAGAATTATTGAAAAGTGATGATTTTAAAGCCTTGCAGAATATTAACATCAGTGGTGTGATGGGAATGGCTACCTACACTGATAATACTGAACAAGTGAAAAAAGAATTCAGTAATTTAAAAACCTATTTCAACAAACTTAAATCAACTTATTTTAGCCAACAAACTGCCTTTGTAGAAATTTCCATGGGGATGTCGGGAGATTACAAATTAGCCATTGAAGAAGGAAGTACAATGATTAGGATTGGAAGTAGTATTTTTGGAGCAAGGATATAAAAAAGTTATCAGGTTATCGTGTTCTCAAGTTAACTAGATAGCAAATATAACCTGACAACCCAATAACAATGACAACAATGATAACAACCTACTTTCTTTTCCTGACAGGTTTTGTAGTCCTTATTTTAGGTGCTAAATGGCTGGTTGATGGGGCAGCATCAATTGGAAAGAAATCAGGATTGTCACAAATGGTAATTGGGCTTACAGTTGTGGCTTTGGGAACTTCATTACCGGAACTTGTAATAAACATTTTTGCCAGCATAGAGGGAAGTACAGATCTTGTTATTGGAAATGTTTTAGGTAGTAACATTATTAATACACTCTTTATTATTGGAATTGCTGCCGTAATTTTTCCCATAAAGATCCCTGGGAAAAAACACAGAAATGATGTTTTATTCAGTTTATTTGCCATTGTAATTCTGGTAGTACTTGCAAATGATACTCTCTTTGGGAAAGAGAACAATACGATAGACCTTATCGACGGATTTATCCTTTTAACTTTTCTTGGTGGTTTTCTTTACCTTACCTTCTTTAAATCTAATGAGAAAGAGAATGAAAAGGAAGATAGCATTAATGAATTCAAAACATCAAAATCCATAGGACTGATTATTATTGGAATGACCGGTTTATTCTTTGGAGGTAAATGGATAGTTGGAGGTGTTGATCAGATTGCTTTGGACTTTGGGATGTCACAGTCGGTAATAGGATTAACATTAATTGCAATTGCAACTTCTTTGCCTGAATTGGTTACCTCAATTATTGCTGCTCTAAAGAAAAACACAGATATGGCCATTGGTAATGCTGTGGGATCAAATGTCTTCAATATCTTTTTAGTGCTTGGTGCAAGTGCAATAATCAACCCAATACCATACAATACAGACTTAAACATAGAAATGGGGATTTTACTGTTATCAGGTTTGGTATTGGTTTCATTTATTCAACTAAACATTGGCGGATTAAAACGAAGCATTTCTCGTTTAGAAGGAGCAATAATGCTGTTTTTATATCTTTGTTTCATTGCCTGGACTTTATTTCTTCATTAATGATAAAACTAAATTCCCTTTCAGTATTTCTAATACTCTCAGTTGTAGTTTGCTTTCCAAATTTTTCACTGGCACAGCAAAATACTCCAGGCATGATCTTAAATGATGAAACTGCAAAAATGAAGAATAGTGGAATTGTGGATTTTCTTCCCTTTTTCAATACTCAAACTAAAAAAAATGGACATTCATCACCCTTGCCATTTGGACTTGCAGTTTCAGGTTTAGCTTATGAGCAAGACTTCAATAGTACAGACCTGAAAATTAAAGCTACCACCAATATTGGTCAGGATATTTTTGCATATGGCGACACCATAACTCAAAAAACAACCGCAGGTGAGTCAAAGGCTTACATTAAACCTAATATCTGGGTATTTCCGTTTCTAAATGTTTATGGCATAATTGGATTTACATGGGGTCAAATTAATCCAGAATTATTTATTGAGGGTATTACAATTAAAGATCTTCCAGGCATAGGCGATTATCATATCGACACTTCAGTATACCTGAATAATGAAATAAAATATCTTGGCAACACATATGGCTTCGGGACAACATTTTCAATGGGTTACAAAAATTTAATCTTCCTTCTGGACTATCACTTTACAGTAACCAAACCCTATGATATTGATGGAAATCTTAATAATCATTTTTTAAGTTCTAAAGTTGCGTGGATAATTAATCCTAAAGCGAAAAGATTAAACATAATGGTATGGGTAGGGGCCATGTACATGAATAATAACCAATCTTTTAAAGGAGAAATTACTGTAGAGGAAATTGCACCCGAACTTGTTCCATATTTTGGAGAAATAGCTGAATACAGTGGTAATATTGAGGCAAAGAATAATTGGAATGCATTAATTGGAAGCAGTCTTACAATTTACAAACATCACAATGTATTCATAGAATTTGGTTTTATCAACAGACAGCAAGCATCAGTGGGTTACGGATTTATGTTTTAGGTAACATAAAGAAAAAATATTTCCTTTTATTTATTAAAATCATGGCAATAACTTCTGTGAAATCATAACATTTGTTATTTTATTAACAAAACTTGTAAACTTCAATAAAGTATTCTACATTTGCCTGTTATTTATTTAACAATATTTTATTATTTGCTATTGTTGATTTAATTTGAATAAAATGAAAGTTAAGAACTACTACAAAAATCTACCACACAAGACTATTGAAAGGCTAAGTCAGTACAGAAGGGCACTTTTAATTTGTCTCGACAATGGGAAATCACATATATTTTCGCATGAAATTGCAAACATCCAACACATAACTCCTGTTCAGGTGAGGCGCGACCTAATGTTAATTGGTTATTCCGGCACCTTAAGAAAAGGATACAACATTGAGGACCTTGTTGATGTTATTAGTGATATCATCGATAACAAAGATGGCATCAAGGCTGCAATTATTGGTATGGGAAACCTGGGAAAAGCAATCTCGAAATACATTAGAGGTAAACGCCATAAACTTGATATTGTAGCTGGCTTTGATTCCAATCCTGAAAAAATAGGAAAGACTTTTAAAGGTATCAAGTGTTATGATGTTGAGTCTATTGAAGATGAGATAAAATCACAAAACATAAAACTTGGTATTTTAACCGTCCCTGCTGCCAACGCAAAAGATACAACACAACACCTTGTTAATGCAGGTATTAAAGGCATCTTAAATTACACACCCATGCCTGTAAATGTTCCTGAAGGAGTTTATCTTGAGGAATATGATATGATTACCACTCTTGAGAAAGTTGCTTTTTATATTAAAGTACACGAAGAGGAATTGGAGAAAGAAAAAAATGCTAAAAAAGAAGTTGCCCTTAAGGGAAAAGCAAAGTAAGTGTTGGTTATTGGTTGATTAGTCATTGGATGATTGGTTAATTGGTCATTAGATAATTGAAGTTGGGAACAAAAATTTATCAATAAACCCATGCCTTTAGGCTGGGTTAGAAATTGCATGTTGTTTGTGATTTGAAGAGGGAAGAAAATCAAACATAATCCATCCTCCTACGCCAAGGTTTCGGCGGATAAATAGTACATCCAATCACTCTTCCCTAGGATCAGGTTTCAAAGGCAATTTAGCCAGTTTCTCTACTTCAATGCTCGCATAGCCAAATTCTTCAATCACCTTTCCAAGTATCAAATAAAGTCCGTGGCCGCGAAAAGGGTATCTCCTCAGACTGTCAGGAAAATGTACAGTATCAAATAACTCCCCATGATAGTCGATGAAAGTCCCAAAGTGCATTAGTTCTTTCCTCACCGTCTTTACATATTTAATTGTCACCAAAAGACCCAGCATTCTAACTCTCTTTCCAACAATTTTATCCAAATCATCGGTAAAAACTCCGCCCCTAAAACTTGTCTCCAGCAAATCGAACCACTTAACACTTATGGGAAAGCCCAGCAATTCTATCTCATCATAGGCATCTTCAAATTTATTGTGAATAAGTTCAGGCAATTTATATTGCTTTCCCTTACTCTCAAAAAGCAAAGTATTCCCGGGTTCGTGTCTGTTTAGTTTTTGAAACAGATGAGCCTCCCACATCAATTGCGATTTTAATTTCCCGGTAAACCGGAAAGCATTTAGGCGCAACAACAAAATCAAAGCCTCAATTCCAGGGTTCAGCCTCCTGATAAAATCTTCAAGGCCTTTATAAGTCCCATTGATTTCACGTTCAGCAACAATGGCTTTTGCAATTTTACTTCCCAGACTTGTAATATGAATAAATCCCACATAAATAATATTTCCCTTCAGGGAAGTTTTGTAATTGCCATTGTTAACGCAGGGTAACTCAATATGGCCACCCTGCCTTGCTGCTTCATTAAAATAAACCCAGGTATGATAAAATCCACCAAAATTATTTATCACAGCCACCTGAAACTCAAGTGGGTAGTATGTTTTTAAATACAAACTCTGAAAACTCTCAACGGCATAAGATGCAGAGTGAGCCTTTGAAAAAGAATAACCTGCGAAACTTTCTATTTGCCGCCACACCTCTTTGGTAAGGCTATCGGGATATCCTTTCGACTTACAATTTGAAAAGAATTTATCCACTATGCGCTTAAACTCCACCTTACCTCTGTATTTACCACTCATTGCCCTGCGCAGCACATCGGCATCACCCAAATCAAGACCGGCAAAATGATGGCATACCTTAAGCACGTCTTCCTGGTAAACCATAACCCCGAAAGTCTCCTTCAACTGATCCTCCATCACAGGATGTAAATATTTGAAATTTTGAGGATTATGAAACCTATGGATGTACTCACGCATCATTCCGGAGCGAGCCACGCCGGGTCGAATGATGGAACTGGCTGCAACAAGAGTTATGTAATTATCGCATTTCAGTTTTTTAAGAAGTCCGCGCATGGCAGGACTTTCAACATAAAAACAGCCATTGGTTTCAGCACGTTTTAGTTGTGCCTTAACCTTAGCATCAGTCATAAATTTACCCACCTGATGAACATCAACTTTAAGTCCTTTATTATCAGAGATAATATCCACAGCCTCCTTTATGTGACCTATCCCCCGCTGACTAAGAATATCGAGTTTTTCGAAACCAATGGCCTCAGCCACATACATATCCCACTGTGTTGTTGGAAATCCCTTGGGGGGAAGATCGAGGGCAGTGTAGCAATAAATGGATTTTTCAGAAATCAAAATACCACCTGCGTGAATGCTTCTTTGATTAGGAAAATCAGTCATCATTTGCGCTATTGAGTGAATATGACGAGTAAGGCTATTTTTATTTATTTCAGCAGCAGGGTTCTTCGTCAAAGGGTCAATCTCAGATTTTGGCAACCCATGCACCTTTCCCAGTTCGCGGTAGATGGACTTCCCACGGAAGGTAACTGAAGTACCAAGAAGTGCAGTATGCTTACGTCCGTAGCGTTTAAAAATATAATCCTGCACATCATCTCTGTCCTTCCACGAATAGTCGATATCAAAATCAGGTGGAGAAGTTCGTTTTGGATTCAGGAAACGCTCGAAATACAAATCCAAAGCAATGGGATCTACATCGGTGATTTTAAGACAGTAAGCCACTATGCTATTGGCGCCACTTCCGCGACCAACATGATAAAAACCTCGTGACATAGAATAGCGGATAATATCCCAGGTGATTAAAAAATATGATGAGAAACCCAGTTTATCAATTATCTCTAACTCACTGTTAACTCGCTTTTCTGCCTGTTTGTTTTTCTTGCCATACCTGTACTTCAGGCCATCAAGGCTAAGTTTCTTTAAAAGTACTTTGTCATCGTAGCGACTTCCTGTAAATGTTTTTTTATTTTTGTAGGATTCGAAATCGAAATCTATTTCACTATTGCTGATTATCCGATTTGTATTTTCAATTATTCGTGGGTATCGGCTAAAAGCCTCTTGCATAAATTTATCATCAATAAAATGCTCATCGGCAGCAGCATACATTTCTGGTTTCAGGTGGCTGAGAAGAATGTTGTGATCGATGGCCCTGAGGTTTTTATGTAGGTAATAGGTTCTTTTATCTCCAAAACTCACGGGCTGACTAACAACCATTTTATCAATCAAGTTCTTTGACTGGGAAAGCAGTTTGAGTGTTTGCGATGGCTTCACTCCAATAAATTCATTCTCCTTTAGTTTGTTCGGAATATTTTGCCCGAAGGGATAAATTACATTTGAGTTTGTAAATACTGGTGATTTTTCTTCAAGTTTGGTTTCACCAAGATTAAGCGAACTCATAAACCTATTTATCTCTTCAAAACCCAGGTTATTTCGTGCTATGGCAGTAAAAAGCAGTTTAGCACCATCGCGGAATTCCATACCACCAATTGGCTTAATATTATTATTACGGCACTCC
>Ga0164315_10001473_pt1 | contig 17685 bp, 24 predicted proteins | sample GuaBasSedimGuay6_FD_113737 | JGI IMG/M metagenome (GOLD analysis project Ga0164315, IMG submission 113737) | Subseafloor sediment microbial communities from Guaymas Basin, Gulf of California, Mexico - Guay6, Core 4569-2, 0-3 cm | ecosystem: Environmental > Aquatic > Marine > Hydrothermal vents...
ATAAAAACAATCCTTGGGCAACAAAAGAAGGTAAGAAAATAGATAAATCACTTGATAATAAAATGTATATCGATTTATTTCATGACCCAATAAATGGTTGTAAAACTGTAACAGGATTTGATATGGTTAGTCACACCTATTATAAATTAAAAGATTTTAAGGGTGATTATAGCATGGTCGGGGACATCCATTTGCAACAATATTTAGATGAAGCCAAAACTAAAGCATACTGCGGAAGCTTAATAAGTCAAGATGTATCTGAGGGAGATGACAATTTTCATGGTTATTTATTATGGGATATTAAAAATAGGGATGTTAAAGAAATTTCCATATACAATGAACATTCATTTAAAAATATTAAATTATCACCTTATACCGATTTCGATGATTTGGATTTTGATATAGAAGAACCAACCAAATATATGAAAGTTAGGTTCGTATGGAACACATTACCACAAACAAGAACAAAAGATGCTGAAAGAAGTGTTATTGAATATATAAAATCTAAATATGATAATATCACCATTTCACATAAGAATGATTTTATTGAGGATGAGAAAATTGAGATAAAGGAAAATATTACATTAAAAAATATTACCGATAAAAATGTTCAACATGAAATTTTTAAAGAATATTTAACTAAAATTGGTAGTGATGAAAAGTTGATAGATGATGTTCTTGAACTAGATGAAGAAATATTGAAACAAATAGATATTGAAGCTATTGCTGACATTGAATGGAATGTTATAAAATTTGGTGTTGAAAATTTCATGTCATATGAAAGTTTTGATATTGATTGGAGAGATATGGATGGTATGTTTCAAATAAACGGAAAGAATACCGCTGGAAAGACAACAATATTTAAAGCATTGTCATATATTCCATTTGGAAAAACATTGGAGACTGAAAATAGAGTGAAGTATGGTGATATGCGTTTTGTGAACAACAAAAACGATGCGAAATATTGTAACGGTTATATGGTTATTGAAGCGAATGGGGAATATTTTGGAATAAAAAGGAGAACAGACATTAATAGAAATAAAAATGGTGACATTAATGGCGCACCGTCAATATTATCTTATTATTTGTTATCTGCTCCTGATGATCAATTAGATGAATCTACTGTAATTGAAAAATTAGATGATGGTAAAAGAGCAGAAACACAAAAGAAAATAGAATCTATCATAGGTACATATAATAATTTCATGAGAATTGTTATGACCACATCTGATACGCTTAATAGAATATTATCTAATGATATGGCTGTGTTTATTGATTCATTATTAAACGATAGTGGTTTAGATGTTTTTGATAAAAAATTAGAAGGTCTTAAAGCACATCAAAAAAAGGTAAATGAAAAATCTAGAATTGTTTGCGATGTTGAAAAGAAAACGGATGACAACCGTCAAATATCAGAAGAAATTGACATTATAGACAAAGAAGTGTCAAATATTGAAAATACTATATTAGTTGACATAAAAAAAAGAATAGGAGTTGGTCAAAAATATATTGAAGATAAAACCAAATCATTATATAAGATAGATCCTGAGACATATAATTTAAATATTAATGATATTGATAATGAAATGATAAATCATAAGAAATCAATAGATAAATATCTTAATGAAGAAAAACTTTTAAATGAAAATATTTTATTATTAAAGGAAACATATGACGAGAAAAAGTTAAATGATCATTTAATAAAAAAAGAAAATCATAAAACAGATGAATATGATTTTAAATTAATAATAAAAGAATTAGAACAAAAAAAGAGAGAAGAAGAACATTCAATTGAAATTATTAATGGTGATATATTTAGATTGAAAGAAGAGGGGGTTAAATATAAGAGTATTATTACCGAATTAAAAGAAAGTAAAATATGTCCAACATGTAATCAACCGTTATTACCTGAACATCAACATTCTATTACCGATAAAATTAAATTTAATGAAATCGAAATGTTTAATGTTGCAGATAAAATAAAAACTAAACAAAGCATTGACATAGTTAATGTTAATCATAACATAGAAAAAATCATTATTGAAATTAATAATAATAAATCGACTATTGAAAAAATGTCATTGGAAATGGAAGATATATTAAATGAGATTGGTGTTTTGACTAATGATAAGAATGATGTTGAAAAAAGAAATAATCTTCAAAATGTTCTTAATCAAATTCCAGTGAAAATTCAAAATGAAGAATTGAAATTTAATTTACTGAAACAGAAAAAAGATAATTATGAGAATAGTTTGAAACAAATCGAAAGCAATAAAAAAATAGAAACCGTTATTACTGAAGGTAAAGAAAGATTAAAAACTTTAGAAGATAACATGGAAACTGAAAAGAATAACGTTTTCATGAAAAAAAATAATGTTTCTGAAAAAGAAAATGTTATAATAAACAACACACAATTGATTAAAGATTTTAAATCCCAAGAATATCGTGATAGTGTTATTGGTTTATATAAAAAATGTGTACATAGAGATGGTATTCCTAGACAAATGTTAAGTAACTACATCATACCTAAAATAAATCTAACATTAGAGAAAATATTATCAATTGCCCCATTTAAGATTTGGTTGGATGAAATTGATTTAAGACCTAAATTAATTTATAACGATAGACCAAAATCAATAATAGATTGTATTTCAGCATCAGGAAAAGAAAGAACTTTTTCAAGTATAGTTTTAAAATATGCTTTAAATCAAATAAATGTAAAGGCCAAACCTTCAATATTCTTATTAGACGAAGTAATGGGTAAATTGGATGATGAGAGTGTAGAGGAGTTTATTGAGATACTTAAATTAATTAAAACGAACATGAAGAAACTTTTAATTGTGGAGCACAATCATGAAATTAATTCAGATTATTTAATAAATGTTGAATCTGATGATAATGGAATATCAACATTACAATATTTATAATCTAATCTATTTATATATGTGAATTTAAATTAATTCAATATGGTTAAAACAGATATTATTACATATGGTATTGATGAAATTAATTACCATAACACTAAAACAATTAAGACACAAATTATTTTAGGGAGAAGTTTAAGAAAAAAGAATTATCATATCAATAGACTTCAAAAAAAAGATTTTGGGAAAACCACTAAATGGAATACATATACAATTTCAAGAGAAGGTATCGTATATCAACATTATGATAATAAGCTTTATACTGATTTTATAGGGATAAAGAAAGTTGATAAACAATCAATATCCATTGTTTTAGAAAATATGGGTTCATTATTTGAGACATCGGATAATAGTTATATTAATTGGTTAAATGAGATTTGTGAACCTAAAAACACTAAAATGAAAACGTGGCTTGGTTATAAATATTGGGAAAAATTTCCACTTAAACAAATAAAAAGTACTGTTTTATTATGTAAAAAATTATGTGTTGATTTCGATATACCTAGACAATGTATCGATTTCGATTATTACCATAAAGACATCATTAAATATAATGGAATAGTGTTTAAAAGCAATTATATCGAAAATTCGGGTGATATCCATCCATTATTTAATATAAAAAAATTTAATGAATCTTTAAATAAATAGAGATGTATTTATAATTGAATAAATGACATTATTTAATTGATTATAATGAAAAGAGCATTAAAAATTATGCATAATAAAAGTATGCAAATAATAAAAAAACCATCTCAAAAAATGAGTATGCGTGATATGTTAAAAATCACGAGGAATTTGAATGAAGAAGAGGAGAAAGAAAAATTAGCCAATAAAAAAACGGTTTATGATCAAAAAATAGAAGAAGATAGGTTCTTAAATTTTTTTAGTGATACCAATATTCATGTAATTTTCACTGATTTAGTTGTTACAAACGATTTTGTTTTCTGGGGTGGAACGATTAACGGGATTCTACAATTCATCTATAAAGTTCTACCAAATAAACAAGATGGTGGTGTTGAATATGAATATTTAGAGGATTTTTCTGAAGATAATCCAGATAATGAGAAAATTATGAAAAACATTGAATTGTACTATGAGCAATTTTTTAAATATTGGAATAATAATCTAATACAATAGCAATTAGTCCCTTTTTATATTTTTTCAGTATTTATATAATAACTATAAACATAGCATGAATAAGACAGAAATTAAGGATTTAGTTAAAAGTGAGATAAAAAAATATATTATTGATTCATTGGATAGTGAAGTAAAAAAACTATTAAAAAAACAAAATAGCGAATCTAGATCAGAAATTATTTCAACAATAAAAAATTCATTAGATGCTGTATATAAAGTATTATGGCAAAAAAAAGATTATTGGAAGACGGAAATAAAATAAAAAACTATGACTAACGAAGAAAATATTAAACCAACATTAAAAAAACCAATGAGTGATCAATCGAAAAGATTTGAAAAAAATTTTAATAAAGAAATGGCTGGAAGTGGTGTTAAATTAAATGAAGTTGATAAACTATTAACGGAAAAAGAACAATCATTAAAAAAGAAAATATTCAATCTCTCTAAAATGGAATCGTTGGTTCATGCTGATCCTAAATTATCTGCCGTATATGCTGATATGTCAGAAAACGGTGAAGAAAAATATGGTTATCATTATAATGAAACGATTATGAATATCATTTTTAATGAATACATATTAAATAGTTCCAAATATATTCAAAAATATAAACAAGCGATTCCTAAAAAGAAAAAAAGAAGAGATAAAAGTGGCATCAATAAACTAAAAGAAAAAGGCGAAGAAAAAATGTCCAAAGGAAAACCTAAAAAGAAAGAAGTTGATGAAACTACAGGTGCATCAAGTTCTGGAGCATATGCAGGACCTTCAGCTTGGAGTAAAACAGGTAAATCAATGGGTAAACTGAGTAAACCGATATTCAAAATGGGAACAGTGGTAGAAGAAAGTGTAAATTATTTAACTGACCCTAAAGGATTTGAAAAATATATTGAAACATTAAATGAAGAATTCAACAATATTGAAAATATGGATAAGGATATGAAAAATGAAACAATAAAAGAAGATCATTTAAATGATAGAGATGCTAAAATATCATACATTATAAATGCTTATAGGGAATTAGAACCTGAACATATGGATGATGATGGTGAAAATATAATAAAAATGGTATTGGGTAATTTAGATAATGAAGGTATTGATAACATGTATAAAAATGTTGAAGAAAAATTAATACCAGCAGTAAATGAGGAATCTCAATCAATGTTTGATGAAAATCCTGATTCTATGTCACTTAAATCAAATAGTGGTAGTATGGAAATAGGTATGGGTGGTGGCATGAATGAAAATATGCTAAACAAACTAGAAAAAGAATTAAATGCATATTCAATTCATCATGATAAACTTAAACATTTAACTGAAAATAATGATTTGGGTGATGATTTTAACGTATCAGGTTATTTAACATTATCTAATTCACATGGCATTGAAGTTGAAATTCATCCATCAGGTGATGGTTTAAGATATAGATATTCAAACGATAATATACCGTTTGAAGCTGAAATTGAATATGATGATGACGGTAATGCTTTTTTTAGAACTGAAGAAGGTACTGAATATCATTTAAATAAATTTATGAAAACAAACAGTCTATTTGAAGAAAAGAAACAATCAACATTAGTAATGAAAGATCGTTTAGGTGCAGAGAATAAGAAAAATTTTAAAAGTGACATGAAAAATAGTGGAACTGGTGAAATTATTGACATTGAAAAAGAATTACAATGGAAAGACCAACAAACAGATGTGAAAAATCCACAAAAATTAACTACTGAACTAGAAAAAAATAGTTTAAAAGTTAGTGACGGTAAAGCATTTGATAATGTTGGTAATTCTACAAATGATAAAGGAGATGAAGTACCAAAAAGGAATTTAACTGATGATGAAACGGATGAAGTTGAAATGTATCGTAAAGGATTAGGTGATTATGTTTACGATAATAAACCTGACAAAAGATTTGAAGATAGAATGAAAGCAGATATGGGTGATAAACTTTATAAACAAAGAGAGAAGAAAATAAAATTTGCAGCGGATGCTCCTATGTATAATAAAGATACTCAACCAGTCGATGATGGAATAGAAAAGGTACAATTTGATAAAGAAAAATCTGGTTGGAATGAAAGAAAGGGCATTAAAGAATCGTTTATTGGTAAATATAATGATATTAGCAATAAAAAATGTTTCATTGATTTTAAATTAAGTGATGTTGTAAATGCTGTTAATGAAGAACATGTTAAAGATTTCTTTATATTAGATATGGATGGTCTTGGAAATACAATTAACAATAAATATCAAATAAATGAAGATATTAATGATATTTTATTGAAATATAATTTCTATACTGATGGTGAAAATGTGTTGGCTTTAAGTAAAAGTAAAGGTTTAAATGAATCTGTGGAAAATAAAAAGGAAGAAGTAAGTGAATCACTTAATAAAATAAACCATTTATTAAACTACAATCCAAATAATTATATTAATACAAAAAAAACGAAAAAAAATAGAGGATTTTAGAATAGATTTATTATTGTCAGTTAACGAATTTATATTTATATTTGTTAAAAATAATAAATAGAATAAATTTGTAATATGTTGAATAATAAAAACGATCATAAATATACCATTATCAAAGAAAGGGTTGAAATATTTGAAGATTTCACATTAACTTTATTAAATTACATTCATAAATATTATATTGATAAAGAATCTCTTAGTGATGATACTGATATAAAAAATCATTATTCTTGGTGTTATAAAAAAACATGTGATGAATTTCTAGATGAAGAAATTGATTTTAGAGAAAATGATGAACTAAAAGAATATTATTACGCATACTATTATAGTTTATTATATAAAAAAGAAAAAAACCTTCCTTTAATAGAATATGAAATTTTTTGGAAAAATATTTTCGATATAGACAATCAAAAAAATAAAACGTTCATTAATATGTTTATCGAAGTTTATAAGATTTACGATAAATCTATTAATAAAAAAGAAAATATTTTAGAAATTATATAAAAAAAGACTTGTATTATCTTTTTTTTATAATTACTTTTATGTTTTTAACTTAATTACATTAATAATAAATAAAAGAACTATGGCAAATCTGAAATTAGATTTATTGAATAAACTGAAAAACGAAAAGTATTATTCTGAACTTGAAATGATTCGTTTGGCTAATGAACCAAATATGAATTATAAAGAAAAAATTGATTCATTATCTGATGAATTAGAAAATATTGTGATAATTGATGCGCAAACTACATTAGTAGAGCAATATTTTAAAGAACCTGCACCTACTACTCCAGATCAAAAAACTGAAATGAAACCTGTTCATAAAGGACAAACACACGGAGAATAAAAAGCATGGATATTTTTAAAGAAATATATCAATTTTTATACATATCTTCCATTATTTTTGTAATATATAATTTTATGAATCTAATTATAAAAATATATGGAAGATTTTATTTAAAAAAAGAAAGTAGTTTTATTCTAACTCCTTTAGAAAAAACAATATTATGGGTTTCGTTATCTATAATATTCACATATTCATTATAATCAAATATGGGAACAATAGATTCGTTACTTCAACCTATTTTAAATAATTTTCTGTCTTTAGATAGAGATACGTTTAATGGATGGTATGAATTAAAAATAGGTATACCTAAAGCATGGGTATATAAAGAAAATGATGACATTAAATGTGAAACTGTTAATAGTAATGATACTGGTACTGTTTTAAAAATATTTTCAGAAAAACCAAATGTTATTGTTGATGATTTATTTAAGTTTGTTAAGATATTAATAAAGACCAATGAAGAAATTTCTGAAAAAGAATTAGAATTTACAAAAAAAATGGAGGAAATGAAAATTACATTGGAAAATGAGGCTGAAAAATTTTATAAAGAACTTGATGATATGAAAGATAGATCATTTAATAATTTAACCGCCACAGAAACAAAAAAAACTTCAATTAAGGATATATCCCTCATTCCTAAAAAAGCTACGAGAGGAAGACCTAAAGTAACAAAAAAGGTAATTAAATCTGACGAAATTAAATAACAGAAAATGGATGGTTTTTCCGATTCAGAAAAGCGTGAATATAGTGAGTATTTAAAAGATTTGGATCACGGTACAAGTGAATCAAAAAAATTGATGGTTTCTGAAATTTTAAATAACGGTGAAAAGTTATTAAAAGAAATTGATCGAAAAACTGAAAAAAAGAATATAAAAAAAAACAGCCAAATCAAATTTATCGTTAAATATTCCACAAATTACGATATTGATGATTTAAAAGGTTATCACCACACTGAAGTAGAAAAGATATACAAGCAAGTAAAAACAGAAAAAAAGTCCTTATTCGTAAGAATAATGCACTTCATTTTTAATCTTTAATATAATATTATTTTAATTATGGAAATTTATAACAATGTGTTTAATAAATCGACCATTCATGGTTCGTTGTTTTTTAACATTAAAGCAGTTTTAGAATATCCTTCTCTTGAAGAATTAAAGAAAAAGAGACCAGAGTTGTATGAAAATTGGGAACTGTTATCGAAAAGTAAATATAGTTCTGAAATCGGGTCACCTCAATCAACATATGAAGATAAGGCCGTTTTCTCCCCTGAATATTTGAAAATAGTTGCTATAAGTTATGCTACTGTTAGCATGAAAGATGGTGAATTGGATAGACATTTCAAAAAAATAATAAATAATGATGAACATATTATTATTGCAACGTTTATGGATGTTTTAAATCAATTATCTGATGAAGATATAACTAAATTACCATATTTATGTGGTCATAATATAGTTAATTATGATATACCTCTTTTAATTAAAAGATATATATATTCTAGAGAAAAACTTGGGAACAATAAAACTCTCCCATCAATATTGAAATATTATCTTAGTTCTAAACCTTGGGAATCTAAAATAATTGATACGATAAACGTATGGAAGTTTAATGGTTTAAATAACACCCCATTATCTTTAATGTCTGATTTTTTAGGGTTAAAGAAAGGAATGGAATTGATGTCATATGATAATTTATCTAAATATTATTGGGGTAATGTGGTAATTAACAATAAAGATACGTTAAATAATATTGCTCATCAATCAGCTACCCAAACAAATCTGATAATACAATTCATGAATGAAATGAGAAAATTATAAGAAAATCTTTTATTAATAAAAAAAAAACGGTCACCTTTAATATAAGTGACCGTTTTTTTTATTTTGTCCATTTTAATATGTTTGTAAATTTGCCAATTATATATTCAGTATCGTAATATAAATCGAATTTTTCTTCTTCCATATACGCTCTTTTCATTTTCTTTTCACCATAGAGCATATAATCAATAAGATCGATAATTGTATCAAAAAAAATATACATATTATTTTTATATATGTATGGGAAAGTTTCTTTCCAATCACTATTAATGGAATAATTTGAAAGTATACCTAAATTTCTACTGTTATCACTATAAGCTTCTTCGTGTACTGTTTTTATTTTTGTTTTCATAACTTTTAACCAATAAAGTGTTATTAATATTATACATGAAAATATAATCTAATGGATTTTCTACACGACCATTTTTACGTATCTCATAATGTAAATGTGGTGCAGTTGATAATCCAGTATTACCTGATTGAGCAATTAATTGACCTTTATTCACATATTGACCCATATTAACATATATTCTTCTATTTAAATGGGCATATCTTGTTTCAAACCCTAAAGAGTTCTTTAATATAATAAGATTGCCGTATCCCGTATTAGATCGTTCAATTTTGGTCACAATACCATTCATTGTTGCATAAATATCACTTCCTGATGATGCTGCAACATCAATACCTTTATGTAATAGTAGTTTTTTTAGTATTGGGTGTACTCGCCAACCAAATTTAGATGAAACTACCACCGTATCTAATGGAGATCCATTTGGGTACATATTAATAGTATTTTCATTTACTTTAGCTAATTCAGCAAGTCTAATTGTCTTTACTCTTTGACTATGGATGGTTTCCGACATTTGTTCAATCTTCATGTTGATTTTCATATTGTCGGTAAAATCCAAAAGATTAACGTCACCCATTAAATCAATTCCAATTTTATTTATATCCAATCCTAACATTTGGGCATTAAGATAATTATCATAATCATTCAAGGAATTTAATCCACTTTCAATGACATCCATTTTCCTATTTAATTCTTGAAATTCGTCATTCAATTTTTTGTTATTATAATATAACATTAAATTTGTTTTCAAGTTTATCTCGCTTACCATTTTAGGATTTAAAAATAAAACTATATTTAAAGTTAATAGTACTATTAAAAATATAGAAATTTTATTGGTTTTTGAATAAAAATTTTCCATTTTTTTGTCTTTTATAAAATTATTTGTGTTTTCTCAATAAAAGGATCGTTATTGAGTGAATATACCCTCATGACGGGTATTTTTTTGAAGGGTCAAATGTAGTAAATTTTTTATTATCATTTAACTTTTTTGTATATTATTAATGTTTGTAGAGAATAAATAGTCTAATTTCAATAAAAAACCCTTATTTTCGTCAAATAGATTATAATGGTTTTTATAATAAACTAAAAGCGATATCTTTAATAATGAAAAAAATTAACATATTTTAACTAAAATTAACATCTAAATTTAAGAAAATATGTTTTTCGATGTTAATTCATGGGTGTTAAATATAAAAAAATCACTATCATCAATTCTATTAAAACCACATTTACTTGCAACAGAAAAAACTTTATAGTTATTTGATTCCTCATCTTTTTTATTAAATAATTTATTGAGGGAATAGTATTTAGTGGCAGGTATTGATTTTATTATATCTTTTTCTCTAATTTGAATCGACTTATAATTAAAATAATTTTCGTTGTTAATATAAATATCTTGATATTGAATGGGTTTTGTATATGATATTATCGCTGTTTTAGAATCGTAGAAATTTTTATATATCATTTTAGTAAATTCCCTACTGATACCCATTTTTTTGTAATTTTCATTTAAAATTAAATATCTTATGAAGAGAATCTTATTATATTTATAAATATCTAATGAATCATCATTAACGATATCATTAAATGAATATAACATATCATCAGCTTTATATTCTGATAATATTTTTTTTGCATCAATATTTAAATCTTTAGCTAATTTAATATTCCAAACTTGAAATTCATATTCTCCTAATTGTAATGGTAATTTTTTTTCTGATACTCTCGTTTTATATACAATACCATCATAACGAGTTATAATATTTTCTTCATTATCAGGAAAATTATAATTATCGTAATATGAATTGGTTTTAAATGTAAGTCTTTCTTGTATATTCATTTTTATTTACTTATAATAATTCGTGAGATTTTTCGATAGTTTCTAATAAACTTTTATAGTGGTTATATATGTCGTTTTTATTTAAATAATCTTTAGGGTCTAAATTTTCATATACCCACTTATTCCAATATAATTGATATCCTACCCTATCCATATCATTTATGAAATCATTTATTGTTTTAGGTAAAGGAAATTTAAAATCTTTATTTTTAAATGTAATGATGTAATCCCTTTCATTGAATTTTAAATCAATATTATTGTCTACATCAAGTAATTTAAGTTGACCCCAATCATTTACAATAAATTCAGTTCTTAAAAAGGTTTTATAATCTTCTGTTCCTATTGTATCAATAAGAGGGGTTACTTTTATTATCATAATTATCTTTTTTATTTTTCTATTAATTTACTTGATGTCCAGTATGTCCCATCTCCTTTTTCCTCCAATACTACTGTAAGATTATAAGGAATTCTGTTGTTTATATTTCCAGTTAATTTTATTTTAACGATACCATTACCCATTTTTTTTATATTAAACTCTTTGTATTGTCGGGCATAATATTCTATTCTTTTTTGGTCACCCTTTTTTGGTTTTATTGAATAATGTTCCATCAATATATCAGAGGCTTTTTTCCATACATGACCATCTAAATAGTATAAATATAAATTTCTTGTGTAATGTCTATTTTTATAATATTGATCACTAAATGGTTCATATGAAACCATATATAATTTTTCATCATTAAAAAACATATAAAGTGGATTGTTAATTTCTATATCTTTAAAACCATTTTCATTATTACAATATAATTCATATAAATTATCGAATGGTTTATCTGTTGACCATTTTTGATAATTAATCCATTCACTCATTAAAACATGTTGCGATTTTTTTGATAAAGGATAACATGCTTCTGGAGCATAATAGGGTTCGTAATCATACCTATTTAACGTATCTACGTTTTGACTTGAAACGTCATTAAAGCTAAAACAAAAAATTAAAATTAAAAATGCAATTTTTTCCATAATATAAAAATTTTAAATGATTAATACTAAATCATTATACGAAAAAAAATACATTATGTTACAAAAATATTATTTTATTAAATTATATTCTCCCATTACTAATACTATAACATTATCGGGTGGGTCACTATCTTTAATTTCCTGTTGAATTAGATTATTAACAATATGGTCAGAAAACAATTCACCGACATTCATCCAAGTTCTATCGTTAATCTCTAATATGGTCTCTTCAGTATCCCCATTAATAAATTTAACATCTAATCGTGGGTTATTTTTCTTATATCTACTCATTATATCATTTTTATGTTTAAAGTCCAAAATATTTTTTTAATTCTTGATGGGAATAGTGTTTATTTACACTTATATGTTTTTCTTTTTTCACTTCACCAGTAATATCATAATATTTATTCCCAATTTTAGTGATCACATGATTTTCATCATAATATGCTTCGGCTAATGGAAAAATAGATTTCAATATAAGAAAAAAATGATAACATTTCCCATTAGTATAAATATCAACCGTACCATTATGTGATTTACGAATGGTTTTTATAACATTCAACACATTATCATTTAAATTCATATTTTTTAATTTATCTTTTTAATTCATAAACCTCATAATTATCAGAATGTAAAAAATGTTCAGTACTTATTTTATGGTAGTTTGGTTCGATACTAAAAAAATTATCCATAATATATGCCGTTCTTTCTGAGCATATAAATCTATTATTAGAATCAGTTTTTCTTTTTCCCCACCATACGTCTTTATTGAATACTCTTTTCATAAACCATTTTACTGGTTGATGAAATATAAGATTCATAAAATCATATGGTTTATGTCCAGCAGTTTTAATTGCTAAATGTTTAAATTCTCTTTCTTGTTTAAGAGTTGCTTTAATTTTGGGTCTTGCAATATATATTTTATAATCTGGTCTATTAAAATAATATTCCACAAAATCAGCATTACGTAATCCATATCTATCTGATTCATGAACATATATATTTTTATCTACTGTGAAAAATACCGCAGAATGACTAATATCAGCTTTTATGATTTTTTTTATTTGTTTACTTAACCAAGTTGGTCTCCCACCTAACATAATATCGAAAGGTTTAATCATACCCAATTCTAATGTTTCCATATTTAATTTTTATTTATATTATTAAGATTTATTTTTACCCTCTACATTTCTTTTAATTCTATCTTTGGTTCTATGTTCCTGCCAGTGAATAGCTTCTTCAAGTTTTGTTATTGTCAACGCATTTTCTCTACAAACGAATTCATCATTAAGACTCTGAAATAAACATTTCACATATTCTAACATATCTTGTGCTTGAATACCATTAACACCTACTTCTTTAATAGGGTCTGATTGAACCGTAAATTTAACTATCGGTGCAACACCAGATTCATTTGTTGAATGTTCGATTGTAATATAATTTGACATATCATCACTGATATTCATTCTATTTAACGCTTTTGATACATGCCTTAATTCATTTTCTTTTTTCATGATTTATCTGTTTTATATACTGGGGGTAACCCATTATTAGTACTAATAATCTTACGACCATAACAAAGATCACAAATAACATCACTACTTATAATACTTGGTGAATTAAATCTTAATAAATTACCATCTCCATTACATTTAGGACATAATTGCCAACCTTCATTAATAGTTTCTTTTTTTGGTGGATTGATTTTATAAAATGGATCATCAGCATCAGTAAGTGATAACCATTCTATTTCATGATCATGTTTTTTTTCAATAAGTGCTATGGCTTCGGTTGCATTTTCTGCAGATATAATATCCATGTGTAAATTATCCACATTTTTATAGTTTATATATGTTATAACATATTTCATTTTTATTTTAAGGATTTTAGCATTTCAATTAATTCAATTTGTGGAAAAGCGTCTGATTTTCCAAACCTATATGCTGTATGTGGATAAATTCCAGCTACTCCTGTAATGGCACGTATATTTACATCCCATATATCGTCATTATAATCTAAAGGTATGTCATACACTTTGTTCCAATATAATATTAATTTTCTTAATGATTCAATTTGCTCATCGGAATATTTTTCAAAGTATTCAAACCCCCTATAACCTTCAGGAATGTGTGCAATTTCACAATTAACTTTATTACCATAAGCAGCATAAAAATCATTTCCCATTTTTTTTAATCCACCCCAACTTAATAATTCGACACCAATTGCCAATCTACTTAAATATTTTTTAGGTACATTAAAATGTTCATATACCTTTTTACCTTTATCAAAACCGATATGACCACCATAATACTTAGTGCTATATAACTGACCAATTAAACCTGATTTGGCAATTAATATTGGTGTAGCAACTCTTGGGGTATCACTTTTCCAATAATTAGCTACGGCATATATACTATCATCATTATTACCTGATACTGAATGATGTATTGTGATTTGTTTTTTCTTTGTTACTTTTCTTTTATATTGATCATGAGGAAAAGGTATTTGGATTATTTCATCAAGTATGCTCATTTTATATGTTATTAAATAATGTTATTTATATATAAATAGACCATAATTTATTTAAATGTTAAATAATTATTATAATGTAAACGATAGATTTTAAGATTTTTAAATCTACCTGACCATAATTTATTGTTATCATATAAAGTACCATCGTTTTTTGTTTGCAAGAAATCGACACTATTCTTAACTCTCTTATGTTTAGTATCATGCACTACCCACCAACCATTTATATTAATATTTTCACTTTCAATCCAAACAGTATCACCGTATTTTATTTTACCTTTAAATCTATCTTCATTAGGGTTTTTCAATAAACTATATCTATATTCATCATTCAACATTTCATGACAAATAGCAACCCATCGAAGTGAACTTGCTTTATTGGGTATAATTTTAGAACCATCTCCCGTAGTTGTAGGTGTATTATCACATTGACGTTTTTCTGCATGATATATAGTACCCCAAATATTATCATATAATAATTCCTTTTCAATAATAACCACCTCTTTTTTTAATGTCATATTGTTTTCTACATGGATTTCTTTTTCATTGATAATTAGTGTTAAAAACAATATTAATAATATTTTCAGTAAAAAATTTCCCATAATATTTTTATTATTCGTATTTATTCTTAATTTTGTTGCAAATATAATAAAAAAGTTTTATTTACATATAATAAATAACTCAGAAATATTTTTATTATGGAAATGAATGGAAAATATGTTTTAATATATAGCATCCAAAAAGAAGTGGATGAATTAATTATTGAAGTTAAATTAAAAATGAATGAAAATTTATTGAAACTTAATCAAAACATATATTTTGGTATGGTGTATATAAATAATCAAATAACTAAAGAATATGATTTATCCAAATGTGTAAATGCTAAACTTGCTGCTCATGATATTGGAATTAAATTGAAAAATGAAATTCTTTTAAAATGTAGAGAAGAAAGAAAGAGATTAAAAATAATTAAAGAAAAATAAATGGACGATTTAGATAAATTTTTGGGTGTTAGAAATAATTATTCCCCATCTAAAAAAGTTGAAGCTAATGAATTAGAATTACCAAATGGAAAAGTAATAACTTTTAATGATGAACAATTTGAAGGTATTAATAAAATAAAAAAGTGGTTGAAAAATGGCACAACGTTCTTTGTATTAGCAGGATATGCTGGAACAGGAAAAACAACAGTTATTAAAAAAATCATTGATTCTTATCGTGGTGGAATTGCCGTATCTGCCCCAACCCATAAAGCAAAAAAGGTTATAATGCGAACCACAAAAAGAGATGGTCAAACTCTTCATGGTCTATTAGGTTTAAGACCAGATATAAATTTAGATGATTTTAATCCTAATCAACCACAATTCAATCCAATTGCCCCACCAAAAATAACTGATTATAATTTGGTTATCATTGATGAAGCATCTATGATTAATCAAGATTTATATAATTTGATTTTAGAAAAAACTAAAAATTCAAGAACAAAGGTATTATTTATGGGTGATCCTGCACAAATACCCCCTGTTGGTGAAAAGGAAAGTGTTGTCTTTAATAAAAATATAAATGAATTCCATCAATTAACTAAAATTGAAAGACAAAATGATACTAATCCCTTAAAATTTGTTTATACTGATTTAAGAAATAATTTATTGGAATTAGATAGTGGAATAAAAAGAATAACCAATATAAACGATAAAGGTGAGGGTGTTTTCTTTACAACAGATAAGAAAAAATTTCGTGAAATGGTTATAGAAAAATACAAATCCGATGAATTTAAAAAAGATATTGATTTTATTAGACTAATAGCGTGGAAAAATAATACGGTAATGATGTCCAATAAAGTGATACGATATGAGCTATTTGGAGACGATAGTGATACGATAAAAAACGGTGATGTTGTAATGGGATATCGAACCATAATGACAGAAAATATGAGAAAAGTGGTTATTGAAAATTCTGCTGATTATAGAGTCACTAAAATATCATCTGTTAAAAAAAATAGTTATAGTATTAATGGGTTTAGTGTTGAATTAGAAGAAATCGATTGGAATGATCGAAAAATATATAGAAATGTATTCATTATTGATAGTGAAGATGAAATGAATCTCCATATATATGCACAACAACACGATTCATTTAGAGATGCAGCTAAATCCAATAAAAGATTATGGAAAAAATATTATGAATTTAGACGCAATAATTTATTAATGAAAACTATTGATAAACATGTTGATGGACAGTATAGAAGCAATTATGATATTATTGCCAAAGATTTAGATTATGGTTATGCTATAACTGCACACAAAAGCCAAGGAAGTACATATGAATATACGTTTGTCATGGAAAATGATATTAATGATAACTGGCAAATTAAAGAACGCAATCGAATTAAATATGTGGCTTTAACCAGACCAACAAAAAGTGCTATTGTTTTAACCACAAAAATAGATATATATTAAAATTGATATTTTAGATCAATTCAATATTATTTAAGTATTTATATTTGAAATAATATAATTAAACTTTACATAAATGTTCGATTGGTCAGATAAAACTCTTTTAATTGTTGATGATACGGAAATAAACAGAGTACTTATTAAATATATGTTAGAGGAAACCAATATAAACTTATATGAAGCAGAAGATTCCGCAAGTTTCTTTAATTTAATTTATACTCATAATTTTGATGTTATATTAATGGATATTAATTTAGGAGAAAGATTAAATGGTATAGATTTAATTAAATATTTACAGAATAATA
>Ga0164315_10001474_pt1 | contig 17683 bp, 8 predicted proteins | sample GuaBasSedimGuay6_FD_113737 | JGI IMG/M metagenome (GOLD analysis project Ga0164315, IMG submission 113737) | Subseafloor sediment microbial communities from Guaymas Basin, Gulf of California, Mexico - Guay6, Core 4569-2, 0-3 cm | ecosystem: Environmental > Aquatic > Marine > Hydrothermal vents >...
AGGCGAACCTTGTACGAAAAAAAAATTATCAGTGATTGTCCCATTTTAAGTAAGTGGGTGGTTCCTTTTATTATTATATACTGAACCTATGCACAGGACAAAAATTATAACCAATTGATTTTATAAGTGTTCAGTGATGTTATCGCTTTTGAACGTAGAACTCGGCTTTGGAATTGACAGTCCTTATTTGGGTTGTGTACAAAACTTAACGTCAAAAATAGATTTATCCGAATTAATAAAAACACCAAGTTAAATTCGGACAACTCTATTATTGATAACTGCGGTAGATTTTTTGAGTGAGACTATCGCCAAAAAGCGATAGCATCACGATTTTTTTTGGAGTGAGACTATCGCCAAAAAAGCGATAGCATCACGATTTTTTTTGGAGTGAGACTATCGCCAAAAAGCGATAGCATCACGATTTTTTTTGATATTAGGCGTTTTCTTTCATTCATTCACAATTCATCATTCACAATTCGCGCCTAATGTTTTTGCGCGCAAAAACATTAGGCGCGAACACAATTGTATAAGTAGTCTTTTCTAAAAGGCGAGGTACTTTATGAAAATACTTAACGGGCTATTCACGTTAACCACGGCAATGCTGTTGTCTATTGGCTCAGCATCCGTGCCTGCGAAAGAGTTATGCGCCGTTCCAACGTTTGACTCAGCGACGGGTAGTGTAACCATACCGTGTGCAAAGACGAGTGGGGGGCTGCAACTGAGCCTTGAGCTTGATTTGACGGAAACATCTGAGGAAGGATTCTACTGGAAATTAGCAGGCTCTGATCTCAGTACATGCCTGTGGGCACCGGGTTCATGTGCAACATTGGATGATGCACTAAATCTCATGCTGCCGGTTGAAGGTGTCGCAGAAGGCATCAAAAATGTGGCGGTGCTTGGGTTTTATCCTGGTAAAGTGAATGGGTTTTATTGGAAATATGTGATCCACGATCGCATAGACACCGAAACAGCGGTTACCCTTAACAACGGAAAACCCAACCCCAAAGGTGGCTTTGAATCGCTTTATTTCCTTGACGGGGATGTTGCCAATTTGGAACTCGACAAATTTTATGATTTCCAGATGGGTAAAGGTGTTATTCCCCCTCAACAAGCCAAGTTTGAAAAAGGGAAGGAAATCGTCCTGCGTATTTTCCACTTTAATGATCTGCATCACGAGTTAAGGAGTGTGCATTCAAAAAAAGGCGATACGCACCGCTTTTCCCAAATGGTGAAGATTGTTAATGATGCCAGAAAGAATGCCAAGGATAACGAAATTGTGCTGTTTCTGTCGGCTGGCGATGATCATGTGGGCAATCCCTTTGATGAGTTGTTGGGTTTTGATGCGGATAGCTTTGAAACCAGTGCCGCTTACACTGCCTTTTCGGCAGCTGGACTTGATGCGTCCGTCATTGGTAATCATGAGTTAGACAAAGGAACTGCCCTGCTCGCAAAAGCCATTAAACAAGATGCGGATTTTCCGGTCCTCTCTGCCAATTTGTTCGGCTCGAAAAATTTGAGTTCGGCGCATTATCATCCCGCCCTCATTGGGGTGGCAAAAGGCTTGCGCGTTGGTATCATTGGGTTAACGACAAAGCATGAAACGCTCTTGAAAACCAAGGAAGATCCTAAACTGGATGCGGGTGAGCTGTTGAAAACATTAGAGAATACAATCTCTTATGTTGATGAACTGGCCGATGTGATTATTCTCCTAACCCATGTGGGTTACAACGGCGAACACCCATTGGATGTGGGCGATATCGAAATTGCTGAAGCTGCCGCGAAAATGACCGCTAAACCGATTGTGGTTATTGGTGGACATTTGCATCTGCCGATTAATACGGAAGGTCTGAACGTTGTCGATACATCAGTGCCTATCCTAGAGGCCGGTGCAAAGGGTAGCCATTTGGGTGAAGCCATTTACTCACTGCTGCCAACGGATGAAGGCTTACGCTATCATTTGACAGCGCGTCTGATTCCGTTGAAAAAGCGGGATGATAGAGTGAAACCCGATGATCCCACATACAACGATTACGAACATGATGACGATCTCGACATGGACTTCGAGAAAAAAGTCATGGCACCGCTGTATGCCAAGTTAGACGGTAAGTTGAAGGAAGTCATTGGCGAGGCGGGCGGTTCAGACGATCTCACCACCACACAAAACATTGCTGATCGTTATGTTGGCGAAACCGTCATGGCTAACTTTATGAATGACGCAATTGTGGCACAAAGCGTTAATTTTCCTGAAAAGGATGGTAAAAGTCAGCTGGTGGACATCGCGGTATTCAATGCGACTGGTGTCAACGGTGGCGTAGAACCCAATTCGGATATTACCTTTAATGATTGGTACAGCGTCATGCCTTACGCGGACATGATTGTGGTGATACCGATGACGGGTCAGCAGATCAAAGACATGGTGATGAGCAACGCGCAACGCATTGTGCGTCCCGAAGAATCCTTAAATTTAGAAGGTTTTGTCTCACGCGGTTTCCTGCATTTTTCCAGTGGGCTGCGCTACACCATCAAGTTAAACAGCGATGTCACCAAAGCTGTTGCTAAAAACATCACGTTGAATGGCGAACCGATTGAGGATTTATTGAAACAAACCTTCAATGTGGCTTTTAGTGACTACGTTTCTGTGCGTGGTGCAGAAGGTTGGAGTGGCGGAAAAGTGGGTGCCGGTTTACCTGATGACGTGATCGGTTTTGATCTGGCTGCTCTGGACAAGAATGACACGGGCCTTGTTTATCGCAATGAAATCATTGCCTATATCAAGGAAAATGTTTTCGTGGATGATAGTACCGGTGCGGTTAAGGATGAGCGGGTTAAAGTCATACCGTAGTCCGCTTTCACCCTAAAGTTGCCCTCTCCTTCAAGGGAGAGGGTTTTGTATATCCGCGGACTTCTTGAAATTGGAGATTGGACATTACACCGCTTTTAATGTAACTCATTGATTTATTTAGATAGCTATTTTTGTTATTTTAATAGAATCAAGTACTTAAGTCGAACATAAGGAATATTTTCATCTGCGATTACTTGCATAAGCAATCATAATTTTGTATTATTGGCATCCTTTGACAGTCTATTTATATAAGAAATATTTTCATTTGCGACTATTTGCGTGGGCGGTTATAATTTTGAGTAAAAATGTTAAAAGATTTATGTGTATCTATTTTGGGGTAAAAACCATCGAGGTTTGCCAAACATCGAAGGTGTATGTAGTCTGGTGATTTTTTTTGGAAAATCTCCGCGGTTATATATTAGTGACTTTACCTATGCTCAACCATAAATCAAAGGCTTAGGTGGGTTTAAAGGAGTACCTAATTAAATAATTATCCAAATGTCTGATTTTAAAAACCAAGTTTTTTGAAAAAGTTTTTTGAAAGTAAAACTTGGTTTCGTGGGGGGATATGTTATTTTTTTTGGTATCCCTAATTCATTCTATGTACGGTTGTTCAAATGACCTATTTTACATACTTTTCGTTTGAACAATAGGGGCATAACAATGCCGTATCCATTTTTGTTCATAGAAACAATAACTTTGTTGGACTAAACTAACTTTAAGGAGGGAATATTTTATTTGAGCAGTAGGGGCATAACAATGCCGTATCACAATACTTTGTTGGACTAAACTTTAAGGAGAACAATTGATGAAATATCTCTCAAAAGTGAGAAATATCAAGGCGAGAAAATTGCGCCGTATTACCCTAGGTGCGTTAAGTGCCTGTTGGTTCGCTGTCGCCCAACCGGCGTTCGGCGATGATAAGGTGACTTATAATCCGCTTAATGGAAAACTGCACCTTCCTGAGGTTCATGTGGGGGACGATCTATATGAAGCGGATCTGAAGCGGGAAATGATTGACGGATCGATGAGATTTGTTCTCCAGAAGGCGGAATTGCTCTCTGTGCCACAGGGTACGGGAAAGGTTATTTTGCGAAATGCTGCCTTAGTGATCACTGCCGATCCTAAACTAGGTGAAGGTGCGTTGGGCGTTATTGAAAATGGTGATGTTCTCTTTGAGAATGATCAAATTGTGAAGGTTGGGCAAAACATAACCGATCCTGACGCGACTGTTATAGATGTGACGGGTAAAATGGTACTCCCCGGTTTCGTGGATACCCATAACCATTTGTGGCAATCCCTTATTCGTGGTTGTGGGGCTGACAAAAATGTAGGTGGTTGGATAGGAGAATGTACCGCTACCTTGAAGAGGCCAGATATCATTGACGAGAAGAGTGCTTATGCGACCGTTAGACTTTCCACACTGGATGTGATCGCTACGGGTGTGACAACCGTTGTAGAGTGGACCCACAGTTACACACCGGGCTGGACAAATGGTAGCTTGCGTGCTCTTGAAGAGTCGGGTTTGCGATATGTGTTTGCCTATTACATTAGTGTTGGCGGGGAACAAAGAATTGCCGACATCAAGTGCGTTAAAGAAACAGTCATCGATCCGAATCCGGTCGCGTATATGCAGATTGGTGGGCATCCGACTAGGAGCAGAATAGAAAGATTGATAGTCGCGGCTGATCTGGCACAAGAACTCAAAGTGCCCTTGAATGTTCATTTACTTGAGAATATCGAAGATCGGGACGATGAACCCATAAAAGTCTTAGAAGATGCTGGTGCTTTTAAGCCTACTTTGATCGTCAACCATGCTGTTCACCTGACGGATGATGAAATCACGTTTCTTGCCGAGAAGGATGTACGGGTGGCCCATAATCCACTGAGTAATATGCGTCTTGCTTCGGGCATTATGCGGTTTCCAGACATGCATAAGGCAGGCATGAAAATTGGTTTGGGATTGGATGGTGGCACTAACGACACCAGTGATATGTTTGCCACTATGAAAACGGCTGTGGGTTTACAACGTGCTTTATTACTCAAGGCCGATGTCTCCCCAACCCTTGAAGAAATCTTGTTGGCAGCAACCATGGGTGGCGCACAAGTACTTGGCATGGAAGATACTATTGGTTCTCTCACGCCAGGTAAACAGGCAGATATTATTGTGTTGAAAACCGACACAGTTAACTTTGCCCCGCATTGGCATCCAATCAATCAAATTGTTCTCAATGGTCGGCCTTCCAATGTAGAATATGTTTTCGTCAATGGTCGTGCTTTAAAAGTGAAAGGTAAACTGCTGGGTGTGCCTGAGAAAGAAATCGTCCAAGCAGCAGAACAAGCTGTGCAACGCATTAAGGACCTGTTGCAACAACCAGAGGGAGAACCTGAAAAATTGGAGGTGTGTTCAAACGGTGGATAATTGAGTACCAGTGCTGGATCGTTCCAGCTTCTATACCACCGCTATATTCCTGCTTTCGCATTCATTACAAGAGTTCTGTCATTCCTGCGAAAGCAGGAATCTAATACCTCAAAATGGTCAGGTATTTCTTAAGTAAGTGCCATTACACCTTAGCCCTTTCCCTCACGGGAAAGGGAATCATCCAATCCCGAAAATCTCCAGCCTCTAAAAAAACGCCAGCCCTATCCTAAAATATTGCAAATAACAATGAAAAATATCTTTAAAAGCAAGTACTTTCTCTACTTTTTGCTGAGTTTACCGTCGATTCCTCTGTTTATCGGCATGGCTTCCTATCCTTGGACAGAGGAAATCTATGGGCAGTTAACGCATTCCTCTGGTGAAACGGCGGTACGTTTGTTAATTTTGACGCTTCTTATTTCGCCGTTAAAGTTAATTTTTCACCAGAATGGCTTTTGGAAATGGATGATGCAACACAGGCTTTCCTATATGCCATTCTCCATTTGAATTGGCAAAAATCCTGTTTTGCAGTGCTAACCTATTTATTTGGCTGGTGCGGTTTTCTTGTGCTTATACCATTGGCTGCAACCAGTACTCACGTTGCCATCAAGAAAATGGGCGGTAACACTTGGAAAAAGCTACACCGTCTGGTGTATGTAGCCGCTTTATTAAGCGCGCTGCATTGGTTGTTCAAAGAAAACGGACAAGTCGCACCGGTATTTGTACATTTTGTGCCGCTGGTATTGTTGGAATTGTATCGGATTTACCGATCTTTTTATGACAAGAGGCAAGCATAAGAGTAATACTGGAAGTACAACGGATTGACGGATTTTACGGATTTATTTCAAGAGGCAAGCATAAGAGTAATATACTGTAAGCACAACGGATTGACGGATTTGACGGATTTATTTTTTTAAGGCGGATGTGGTTCTTTGTAAATACAAATGCGAACGGAAGTAAACCATAACCTTTTATTTCTTCGAGGGATAGTATCTGTTTTTGCTATTTTAGTAAAAATACCGAACGCCTATGACTCATGGGTTATAATCCGTACTATCCGTCAATCCGCTGTACTACATCATTTTCACCCTTTTCAAAGGAACGAAGTATAGCAAGATGAAAACTTTACCCATAGGTGCTTCCACGTTGATTTCAATTGTGGATAACCATTGTTACTATGTTGATAAAACGCCGTTTGTCAAACAGTTGGTTGACAGTGGACGATATTATTTCCTATCTCGTCCCCGACGGTTTGGCAAAAGTCTGTTTATTGATACTTTAAAACAAGCCTTTTTAGGTAAACAAGTTTATTTTAAGGGGCTGTATCTGGAAACTCGCTGGGATTGGCATACCCATTTTCCGGTGATTCATATCAGTTTTGGTGGTGGCGTGCTTGAAGATCGTCACGGTTTGGATATCAAAATCGCAGAGATTTTAAAACATCATGCTAATCAGCATCAGATTCATTTGGAATTTAGTACCATTTCTGGACAATTTGCTGAACTTATCGAAAAACTCCAGCAAAAATATCAGCAAAAAGTGGTGATTCTGATTGATGAATATGACAAGCCTATCCTTGACAATCTCACCAATACACCGGTTGCTCTGCAAATGAGAGAAGGGTTAAAAAACCTGTATTCCGTGATAAAAGATTGTGACGAATGGCTTAAATTTGTTTTTCTGACTGGGGTGAGTAACTTTTCTAAAGTGAGTTTATTCAGTGGACTGAATAATTTAGAAGATATTAGCTTGATACCCGATTATGCTTTGATTTGTGGTTATCGAGAATCTGATATAAAAGCAGTATTTGGCGATAGACTCGCTGGCGTTGATTTTGAATTGTTGAAACGTTGGTATAATGGCTATCATTTTTTGGGTGAAAGCGTTTATAATCCTTATGATATTTTGCTTTATTTGGACAGTAAACAATTTAAAAATTACTGGTTTGAAACTGCCACACCGTCATTTTTGCTCAAACTGATTCAAGAAAGGGAATATTATCTGCCCCAACTTGAACAATTGGAAGTCACCGAAGAAATATTGGGCAGTTTTGATATAGAACATCTCAGTCTTGAAACGCTGTTGTTCCAAACCGGCTATCTGACTATCAAAAAAGTCGATAGCTTTTTAGAAGAGCGCATTTTTACGTTGGGTTACCCGAATTTAGAAGTCAAGAAAAGTTTAAATAATTACTTATTGAATTATTTAATCCATGATCCGGCCCCCAAAACCAGAAATCAGAGAGCTATTTATCAGGCGTTGAAAAATAATGAGTTAGACTCATTAAAAGCAATTTTTCAGGCTTTGTTTGCGTCAATTCCCTATAATTGGTACACCAAGAATCCGATGAATGAATATGAAGGCTATTATGCTTCAATATTTTATTGTTATTTAACGGCATTAGGCTTAGATTTGATTGGTGAAGATACCACTAATAAGGGGAGAATAGATTTAACGGTAAAGCTTGAACATAAGGTTTTTATTATCGAGTTCAAGGTGGTAGATAAAAACCCAGACAAAGCTCTTTCCAAGAAAGAGGAGGGTAAAACAACCAATACCGCCCTACAACAAATCAAAGACAAACGTTACTATGAAAAATATTTATCCACTACCCCTTTGACGGCCTTTCCACCAACACCTAAAGGGGAGATTGAGACAGAGATATATTTAATTGGCGTTGAATTCAACCCGCAAGAAAGGAATATTGAGCATTTTGATTGGGAAAAATGGGACGATAAGCTAAGCGGGTAAAATTTTCATTGAGGGCAACCATAAAGGATTGCCCTTAACTTAATGGCATTGCCCCATCACCCACATTACACGGCTACCTTTGTAATTATTGCTTTTTGGCGTTGGGTTGTGTTGCTCCTTTTAACCATAACCAGGGACGTTGCCCCTGGCTCTATTAATATCCGTTTTTGCGCCCTTCAGTGCCATTTTATTAGAGCCAGGGGCAACGCCCCTGGTTGATCGGTTTCAAAGACTTGAACATCGAGTAATAGGATTAGAACACATGCAAGCACAACCAGAAAAAACATTCCTCGCTGAACGTTTTTGGATCCCAGCAGATACTCAAGCAATTCTCTGGGATATGGATGGCGTGTTAATAGATTCTATTAGTGTCTATCTTGTCATTTGCAATCAATTTTTAAAGCAACATTTTGGCACTCATATAACTGTCACAAAAGCGTTTATTCGTTCTATTGCGGCTTATGAACCCGTCAAGTTTTTGGGATTCATCCTCGCTTTTGTTGAGGAAACTTATCTGGTGCCAGAAGCGACGAAGTCATTGGATAAAATGTTGGATAGTTTTCGTCAGGCACGGCACGATTATGTTATTGAACTCAATCCGGGTATCTCTGACATTTTAAAGGCCGCTCGTTGCCAATCATTAAAGATGGCGGTGGTTTCTAATAACCCAACTGCGGATATTAAATCTATATTAAAGCGTTCTGGGATTTTGGACTACTTTGATAGTATTGTTGGTAATGATATTCAAAAAGTGGCAAAGAAACCGGCACCTGATACTTATCTCTTGGCTACTCAGTTGTTAGAGGCGAATCCGAAAAAATGTGTCGTTATTGAAGATACGTTGATTGGGATTGAAGCCGGTTATCATGCTAACTGTTATACAATTGGGGTGGCAACTGGGGGGGCTGACTTTGAAACGTTGGCGCAATCTCAATGGGTGCAGCAGGTTTATTCCTCATTTGGGTGAAAACGTGGATAGAGTTTCAGGTTGGATTGTCCCTTTGGCACATATAGGGACGCACTCTACCCGACAAAACCAATCTGACAAAGTACTAGTACACGATCGCGGAAGGATCCATACCACCCAGCCAACAGCCAACAGCCAACAGCCAACAGCTAAAGCAGTTGTCTGAAAGCTCAAGTACCCTAAAGGGCACTACAAGAGTGTTAGTCGGCTTTAGCCGACTTGAGCTTTCAGACAACTGCTTTCGCGCCAAAATTTTTGCGCGCAAAAACTTTGGCGCGAAAAGCTGTTGGCTGTTGGCTGGGGGTGGTACGGATCCTTCCGCGATCGTGTACTAGGTAAAAACCTTAGAAGGAAGGTTTTGCGGTTTGGCACAACATTTTTCTGGAAAACTATGGGATACTATCGCTTGGTTCTGTCAGTATAATGGCTTTAGCCTTATGCTTTTTTTGAATTGATCTGAGTGAAAAATTATGCAATCAACAGGTTTATCCGAATCTTCAGGCATTAAGCTGAACAGTGTTTTTGAGGCTGCCAGTCCCGTTGAGCTGTTTTTAAGCCCAGACGCGGTACCCGATATTGATTTTAACAATTTGGGGCTACTCGGAAAAATTGTCTCTCGCCCTTGTTTATTTGAATATTTTCGGTTTCCACCGACTGAAGACGATATTTGCAACTGTATGCTGCAACTCTTTACTTGGCAGAAGAAGTTGTATCAGAAAGCTGAGCAAGAAGGTAAGGAACCGCCAACGGAAGAGGTATTACCACATTTATGGGTGATAATCGCTTCCCCAACGGAGGCATTATTGGAAACCTTCTTGGAAGAGTTTGGCACAAATCCCAATTTTTCCGATTGGTATCAAGGTGTTTACTTTTTAGACGATGAATTCAAGACAAGTCTCATCGCAATCAACCAATTGCCGGTGACACCTGATACGCTTTGGCTAAGGATGTTAGGAAGGGGAACGATACTTGAGCAGGCGGTGAATGAATTTCTCGCATTCCCCGAGGATTATCCATTACGCAACCGGGTGGTAAAATTAGTCGGAAATTGGTGTGCCGAGACAGAAGGTGAGGAAGAGTTAGCTGAGGAAGATAAGGAATTTCTTAGGCTATTGTCACCTATTTATCAGCAATGGCAGGAAGGAATGGCTTCGTTGGATTGATTTTATTTTTGGGAATGGGGAATCGCATATTATCATTCGTTTCAGGCAAACCTGGTACGAAAATAAATTCTCATTCGTTTCAGGCAAACTTTGTGCGAAAATAAATTCTCAGGAGTACAAAGCGAACTTTGTACGAAAATTCTCAGGAGTACAAGGCGAACCTTGGCATATTGAAATGTGAAAGTTATTACCTTTTACATACAGTATATACACCAATTTCCCCTTCTCAATTCCCCATTTTTTTACGGCAGTGTCGCCGATTGTGACTTATGTTAACAGTTATTGTACTTGGCAAAGTTTGAATAAAGAGCGGCAATGTAGCCGATTAAAGAAAAGCCGTAACTACTCAGCCCCAACGGGGCGAATCATTATAGCCTGGGGCAACGCCCCAGGTACAAGCGTTTATGAGTTTCAGGCGAACCTTGGCATATTGAAATGTGAAAGTTATTACCTTTTACATACAGTATATACACCAATTTCCCCTTCTCCATCCCAATTTTTTGACAGCTGTGTCGCGGATTGTGTAACTACTGAGCCCCAACGGGGCTCCTTATTATAGCCTGGGGCAACGCCCCAGGTACTCAGCCCCAACGGGGCGAATTGAATTATTATAGCCTGGGGCAACGCCCCAGGTATTGAGCACCGAAGGTGCGAATTATGGTAGTCCAGTACATGTGATTTTACGGATACTATCCCTAAGAAGGGATAGCATCCGTTTGGACATGTTTTCATTAACAATTAATACTTCACAATTCACAATTCACAATTCCCTTGTTGTTCTTACCACCTAAAACCAACAAGCAGGGTGTCAGCACCAAAGTCAACAGTGTCGCAAAAGCTAATCCGCCTGCGATTGAAGTTGCTAGTTGTGTCCACCATTGGGTAGAGGGTGCACCAAAAGCAATTTCTCGCGTCAATAAATCAATAGTCATCGCTAATACCATGGGCATCAGTCCCAAAATGGTTGTAATGGCGGTGAGTAACACCGGGCGCAAACGTTGGGCTGCCGTGCGTAACACGGCTTCACGGATTTCCATCCCAGTGGCACGCAGAACATTAAAAGTGTCAATCAGCACAATATTGTTATTCACCACAATACCCGCTAATGCAATCACGCCTATCCCACACATCACAATGCCAAACGGTTGCCCGGTGATTAATAAACCCAGTAATACACCAATGGTGGATAATATCACGGCACTTAAAATCAACAGCGTTTGATAAAAACTATTAAACTGGGTTATTAGGAACAGCATGATAAAAAACAATGCTGTTATAAACGCGCGTGACAAAAATTCTTCAGCCTCCCGTTGATCTTTATCTTCGCCTTTAAAAGTCAGTGTGACACGAGGATCAACTAACAATGATTTGCTGTCTTGTTGGCGGAGGCTGTCTAACCAAGCGTGAATTTCATTTAACTTATCAGCTACTAACACACCTTCTTCAACGCCCGCTTGTACCGTTAAAATACGACGTTCCTCGCTACGTTTAATGGTGCCGACACTGGGCTGCGCGATACGTTCAACAAATAAACTGATGGGCACTAAACCTGCTTGTGTTTGAATCCGAAGTCGGTCCAATTGATCGATGCTGCGATATTCAGGTGGAAAGCGGAGGCGAATATCTAATTCTTTATCAGCATCATTAGGGCGGTAATCAGTGACTATGATACCATTAGTGACTAATTGTATTCCATTACCAACGATGGCAATATCGGCACCAAAGCGACTCGCTTGCGTTCTATCGACGACGATTTTCCAATCAATCCCCGGCAAAGGGCGACTGTCTTCAATATCGACCAAACCAGCTATCGTTTGGAAGCCGGCAACGAGTTCGGCTGCGGCGGGATTGAGTAACGCCGGCGGTTTGGCACTGATCTCAATTTGAATCGGTTTACCTTCTCCGGGGCCGCCTTCTTGTTTGATGATTTCTATAAAAATCCCAGCTAAATCGGCGGTGCGTTGTCGGATTTCTTTGATAATGTCACGCGCTTTGCGACGTTGTTGCCAGTCAACAAATTCAATGGCAATGACTCCAATCGTATCTTCTGGCGCATTATCGGCCGAAACCATCCCGCTATTGGCATAAACACTGGCAAATTCGTGCATATCCAGAATCCGTTCTTCCACTTCACGCACTAACTGATCACGTTCTTGTACTGATAAGTTGCCGCGTGCCCGGACATAGATATTAATTTGCTCAGGCTCCACATCGGGAAAAAATTCGATGCCTTTACCATAGTTGACATAAGCGACATTGACAGCCACTAACAACAGCACCGCAATGACTAAAACAGTAATCGGAAAGCGTATCAGCCCGCCCAAAGCGCGGACATATAAACCGGTGAAACCTTTAATGGTATGCAAAGGGGCGGTATCATGATCGGCTATTTTAATCGGACGCGGTTTGCCAAATAGGGCGCCCAACGTGGGCATAAAAATCAAAGCCATTATCAAAGAGGCACTTAAGGTAGCAATGATGGTGATGGGCAAATATTTCATAAACTCGCCGATAATGCCCGGCCAAAATAGCAATGGAAAAAACACGGCTAACGTTGTCGCAGTCGCGCCGATAATCGGCCAAAACATCCGTTTTGCTGCTAGAGCATACGCCTCTTTACGTGGCATGCCTTCACTCATCTTGCGATCGGCAAACTCGGTAACGATAATCGCACCGTCAATCAACATGCCGGAGGCTAAAATCAGGCTGAATAATACGACGATATTCATGGTTAAACCCATCTGCGCCAGTACTAAGATGCCCAATAGAAACGAGCCTGGAATGGCAATCGCCACCAAAGTGGCTGTGTGTATGCCAAGGGCACCCAAAATGACAATGCTGACTAATAACACCGCACTCAAGACATTGTTTTGCAAGTCTTTAAGCATGTTACGTATCTCTTTGGACTTATCTTGGATGAAATTGATACGAATGTTGTCAGGCAATTCTTTCTTAAATTGTTCAACGACATAGCGGGTTTTGGCAATCGTTTCAATAATATTCGTGCCGGCGCGTTTAGAAACTTCTAACGCTAAAGCGGGTTTACCGTTGACGCGGGCATAAGTGAGTTGATCTTTAAAAGTGCGACGTATCTGGGCAACATCTTGCAAAGTCACGACACGCTTGTCATCTGTTTTAATCGGCAACGTGAATATATCTTGCAGCGATTCAAATACCCCTGGCACTTTGACATTAAAACGCCCTTGTCCGGTATCTAAAGCACCGGCTGCAACTAATTGATTATTATTAAGCACATAAGGTATCACTTCTTCAAAGTTGAGGTTATAACTTTCGACGCGCAACGGATCGATCAGGATATCAATAACTTCTTCACGATCACCGGCAATATCGATTTTCAGCACTTCCGGTATCGCTTCAACAGCCTCTTTTAATTGACGCGCTAAAGTCAGCAAAGTGCGCTCCGGCACGTCACCGGCGAGAATGATCACTAAAATGGGAAAACGCGATAAGTTGATTTCATGGACACTGGGCTCTTCAGAATCATCTGGTAATTCCACTTTGGCAATATCCACTTTTTGCAGCACATCACGCAAAGCCTTTTCGCTGTTAAAGCCGGCATCAAATTCCAAGGTAACGGAAGCCTGCCCTTCGCCAGCAATAGCGGTCATTTCTTTGATACCTTCAATCGTCCGTAATTCTTTTTCCATGGGACGCACCAAGAGACGTTCGGCATCTTCGGGAGAAATACCTTCGTGTGTCATAGAAACATAGATAAAGGGAATGGCGATATCCGGATCTGAATCTTTGGGAATATCTCGATAAGCAATGGCACCGCTAATAAGAATAAAGAGCAGCAGGAGTAAAACGGTGCGATTACTATGGATTGCGATGTCAACAATTTTTGTCATAAATGAATTGTGAAAAACTGTTCGAGCATTTGGCAAAAAGGATAATGGGTAATGGGTGCATTCCCACGCTACGGATAGTACAACGGATACGCGGGATAGTACAACGGATACGCGAAATAAACGGATAAAAAAAAGTTATCCCTCGGTTAATTTATTGCAAACGGCTATAATTTGAACCTTTTAGAGTGCTGAGGCTCAGGAAGGCACGACCAAAAAAAGGACGTTTAACGTAAATGCGGCCACTGACAAAGCTTCGCTTTGAACTCCAAATAAATCACACTCCTTTCAGTGCAAAGTTGTCTGACAGATAATAAATCTAGGGAAGCCTTATCCGTTTATTTCGTGTATCCGTTGTACTTAGTAGGGTGGGCAATGTTTTTTCTTGCCCACCTTAAACATCTTAGTAGGGTGGGCAATGTTTTTTCTTGCCCACCTTAAACCATAAAAATGGTGGGCAACCAAAATTCATAATACCTGAAAATTTATTGTTTAGTACTTATAGCAATGATGAATGGTGAATGGTAAATGATGAATGATTATTTAATATAATTATCAATGATTTAAATGATATAAATGTACTTGATGCAATCGGGAAACGCTATATTTCCGTTATCCTGCACTACTCATCCCCTTCAAGCGAAGAAGGCGGTGCATTTCTTTCACATCAAGCGCCTGGGTTTGATTGCCGGAGCGAATGAAATACGCCTGTTCCTTTTGCCCCCCTTTACCTTTTACTATTTCCATAAAGGCACCTTCACTGGATTTATTAACTTCTACAACGCATACGTCTTGATTATCCAGTTTTTCAAAACGTATGTTAACGAAAGCGGCCGAAAGTGCAGCCCCAAGATGGATAGCAATCATATCTCTGAGGGCTAATTCAAATCCATCTAGCGATTGTTTTCCCGCTTTTAACGAGGAAGTATCTTTTTCCAACCCAAAGATATGACCATTATCTTCTACACCAATCAGTAAAGTGCCGCCTTCGGTGTTCAAAAAAGCAGCAATGGTTTTCAGGACAGCCATTGGTGGCACATTGCCTACCTTCCCTTCTTTAATATCCCACCGAAAGGTACTCTTAAATTCCAGCGTGCCACTTTCCCCTTGCTTAATCAACTCAGCAATGGAAAGTGGCTGCGGTATTTCCGCGTCAATCTTTTGAATAACCGGTAAATACAGCGGCAATTTCCGTGCCCGAATCCGTTCCTTCAGCGCTTCTTCAGTTTCGGCAAACTCAATCACTTGGTTATTGAGTACCGCCACGTATTGGTTACGATACGGTTCTAACAGAGCAGCCTTATTTTCCTTTATCCACATTTCATCTTTGCGATTGCCCCACCGATTGAGGTAGGTAATGGCTTCTTGGATAGACTCGTGCAACGCTTCAAGCACATCCCCCTTCATATTCTTAGAAATGTAGTCCCAGGCATCTTTCTTAAAGGCGCGGCGGCAATCCGTTACCGTGTCGTTGGCGGTGTGAATAATGACAGCCGCGGTGATATTGCGTTTCTGGACTTCATCAAACACCACAAATCCGCCACCACTGTCTCCCCCAAGCCTCATATCAGCGACAATGACTTCAAACAAGTGCTGATTCAATTTGTCTTTGGCTTCGTCAGCATCACGCGCGGTTTCGATATGTTGATAACCATAATCCTTCAATTCTTCCATCAACAGTTCCAAATAGTCAGGGTTATCTTCAACCAACAACAGATGGATATTGGAAATGTCTAAGTCCGGCATTATTGTTCTCCATAAGGTATGTCGATTTCAAAATGTACGCCCTGTGTACCGGTTTCAATAATATGCCCTTTCATATTTTTCAGCGTTCTTTTGATAATAAATAAACCTAACCCACTACCTTCCTTTGATGTGGTTTCCAATGGTAAAAATACCCATTCTTTTTTATCAGGTGGAATACCTTTACCGTTATCGCTAAAGGTGATAAAGAGGTGTTTTTTCGCCCCAAACCGCTTTCTAGGCGGGTTTTTGCCGGTGTTATGTGGGACACCTTCAATGTCCTTTGATGAAATGGCTATCTGAAAATCCGGTTGTTCAGGATTATGTTTCAGCGCGTTTTCTACCAATTCACTTAAAAAACTCTTGATTTTTTCTTTATCGCCAACAAACTCAGCGTCACCATTTTGGATATCAAACGCTAACGTAGCGTGTTGGAGTGTCGATGTCATTTGCCAAGGTTCAAACAGTGCGTTGACTTTAAAGGTATCGTTATGCAGATTGATACCTTCATTGACAGATTTCAAATCATTTAAAGCCGTCTCGGTGCTTTCAATCCGTTGCAACAATTTTTCCAGTTTGTGAAAAAAACGATCTTTTTGGGTTAAGCCTTTCAGAACCAGTTGAAGACGACGTTTGATGATGGCAATTTCATTATTGACAATATCAGCAATGTCATGCGCTGTCTGTGAAATAATCGCGACAGTTTCTTCATAGTTATTGGTGGGCATTTGCTCAACTTTGGTTTTTTCCTCATTCCGCCGCTGAGTAATCTTGTCATAAGTGGTTTCAATGCTCGTAATGACTTTGGATAACACCTCACTGGCTCTATCATCCTTAACAATTTGGTACGCAATCGCTTTAAGCATACTGATTTCATTGAGGATTTTATGATACATTGCCCGATTGAGCATTTCGGTATCTTTCAATGAACTTTCAGCTGTTGTCTTAAACAGTTTAAAATAAGCCTGTGGATCCAAGTCCAACGATAACATTCTCAAAGCTTGACTGTACTGGGGAGAATTGTCGGTAATTTCTATTAATAAATCAATGGCTTTTTGACTATATGGCTGAATCGCGAGAATATGCTTTGCGGCTTGTAAGCGCTCAACGTCGGCCTGTTTGGCATTTTTAATGACTAAGTCAAAATAGTGATTGCCCTGCTTTTTTGGTCCAGTTAGATAGTAAAGCCGTGCTAACTTGAGAATCCGAAAATTTCTTTCAGATGGCGATAGATCAGCGGGCCTTATTTTTTTTATGCGAGAGATAGCTTCCTCATATCTTTGTGCCGCTTCTAATACCGTGGCATACATAAATAAGGTAATGTGATTATCAGGTTCAATTTGCAAAGACTTTTCAAACAGTTCAAAGGCTTTTTGGAAATCGTTATCGGCTGCCAACGCATAGCCATAGCTATTCAACGCGATGATGTTATTGGCATCCACTTGTAATGAACGCTCAAACAATTCAAAGGCCGTTTGAAACTTGCCTTTGTCCGCTAACGCCTTGCCATAGGTAGTCAACGCGATGATGTCATTGGCATTGACTTGTAATGAACGCTCAAACATCTCAAAGGCTTTTTCTGCATGCCCGTGATGAATAAGTGCGATGGCATAGCTATTCAAGGCCTTATAATTCTTTGGCTCAAGTTGCAACGCCCGTTCAAACATCTCAAAGGCTTTTTCGGTTTGCTTATGCTTATCTAAAGCTAAACCATATTTATAAAAAGTAGCAACATTTGAAGGGGCTATTTTTACCGCGCGTTCAAACAGTTCAAACGCTTTTTCAGCTTGTTCAGGTTTGAATTTAGCTAAAGCATAACCATAGCGATTGAGAATTGTCGGATTATCCGGGTTGAGTTTAAAAGCCTCTTTAAGCAGTGCCAACTTTCTTTTGTTATCGGTAAGTGCTTGAGCAATATAGGAAAAACTCTCG
>Ga0164315_10001475_pt1 | contig 17671 bp, 37 predicted proteins | sample GuaBasSedimGuay6_FD_113737 | JGI IMG/M metagenome (GOLD analysis project Ga0164315, IMG submission 113737) | Subseafloor sediment microbial communities from Guaymas Basin, Gulf of California, Mexico - Guay6, Core 4569-2, 0-3 cm | ecosystem: Environmental > Aquatic > Marine > Hydrothermal vents...
CGCACAAATAGGTTGCTTATTTAAATCATACGACGATTGGTTGGATATCAAAAAGGAAGATAGTAACATAGACGGTTTTGTTATGTACGAAGAATACATATCGTTTTTACAGTTTGCTAAACTATATTTCAACAAAAGGAATAAGTGATGAAAAAAGCTAGATTCATCGAATTGATGGCTAAAACTCGCGACAAATTATGGTATGACAAGTCGGAGTTGGGTAATTATATATGTCATATTTTGGATTATTATATACACAATGGTATTTTACATGACTTCAATGTTATGTTTAGAGATGCTAGAGATTACGAAAAAACTGGTATGTTCGGTGATGATAGAAAATTTAAGAATCAAGAAACCAGATTTACCGCGCTATTATTATTCGAAAAGATGGCGATAGAAGAAAAGTTGTATCTACATTATAAGGAGGTGTAAAGTGGTCCGGAAAATTAAACCCAAATGTGGAATAATCGACCTAGATGACACTTTTAATTACTTCACTAGATTTTTGTGTCACCTACATAATGAACTAAACGACACTTGTATATCTGAAACTGATATCACAGATTGGAATTTCGAGAATTTAAATTTAGTTGACGTTAGGGGTAACACAGTAACGGGTAAAGAACTGATGAACACTTTTTTAAAGTACGAGAAAGCTGGACTATACTCTTGTTTGCCTGTAATAGAAGAATCCAAAAGAGCTGTCAATTTGATGCGCCTATTGGGATATAAGATTATTTTCTTGACTGCTCGCAAAGAAGAATACAGAGCTGCTACCGAACTAAACTTAATAGCTAATGATATAATATATGATGGAGTTTATTTTAACAAAGATAAAGTTCAAGAGATTAAGCGACTAAAGAAAACGTACAATGTTCAACTCTTCGTTGATGACCATTTTGACAATGTTGCGAATGTTGCGGAGAATTGCAGAATAAATCATGTGTTCTTAATTAACAAAGAGCATAATAAGAACTTTGAAGAGGGTGAGGATGTTATCAGGATTAACAACTTATTTGACTCAGTTCGATACTTAAAGGATCTGACATGATTGACATAGAAAAACTAACCAAAGCTCTCGCCGCTAGAGACAAATTTCTCAATGAGAATCCAGAAGCACGGGAGTATCAGCGGGAAATTGACGCAGAACTAGACAAAGCCGGCGAATCTATGCACAATAGACTTGCTATTATGGAAAACTTAATCGTAGAAAAACGACTTGAGTTGGTGCGAGTACTAAAGGAATTGAGTTTTAGTGTCGAAGCTATGGGTTTAGCTGCTAAAGCTTATTACGAGGAGAAGGAAGAATGATATTTATAATTATACTAATATGTTTAATAATTTTTTTAGAAATAACATCAAGGGGATTGTGATGAAACACATACCACACGTAAAAAAGAGATTATCCGAAAGAGCTGGCATTGTATCGGCTAATTACGCCGAGATCGTAGACTTAGCACTTGATTTTGGTGAACACATCATGTATAATAAAGGTGGGGATGTTTACAAATGTAAATATCACGGCAAAACGATTTACCCGGTAATTACGTTCGACGGTAAATTAATCACAGTATTGAGTGAAGACATGGTGCGACGTAATATTAACGAGGCGAGGCGATAATGAAAGTATCACATTCACAATTTGAATTATATAGAAGCTGTCCAAGAGCTTGGAAGTTGAAGTACATCGACAAGTATCGCGAAACAACAACATCAAGTGCTTTGACTCTAGGCTCAGCCGTGGGCAACACGCTACAGATGATAATCCTAGATCGTAAAGTCGAACTAACCGACGAAGAAAAGAAGATAGTTGGATCTGATCCATACGACTTTTTCGACGCTGAGTTCTCAACCACAGATATTAACGGCGAGACTGTTGAGCTGATAAATACTCCCAGATGTCACTACTTCAAAGGTGATTACGACGAAGAAATCCTGACAGACGAGGACTTAGCCGTGATAGCTGAGTACAGGACTGAGAATGGATTCTTAGCCGAGCAAACATGGGAATGGTTGTATGATGAGCTAAAGTCGGGCAACGCGTCAGAAGCCGAAATAAGCTTCCTGAACCTACATTTCTGGATTGGGTTGCGTCGTAAAGCTCACATGATGATTGACGAGTTTATGGACAAGATTAACCCGAAAATCAAGACAGTTTACGAGATTGAAGGCAAGATTAGCCTGAATAACGGCAGCGGTGACGAAATCACAGGATTCTTGGATTTACTCTGCGATTACGAAGTTGAGCCCGGAATAATCAAGAGGGCGGTTATCGACTTCAAGACAAGTAGTGCTAGGTATCCAAAGAACTCGCTAAGTACTAAGCCGCAACTAAATATTTACGACTACGACAGATGTGTGGGTTTTATCGGGTATATCATAGCTATCAAGAAGATCAAGAAACCAAAGCGTGGCGATCGTAAGGGTGAAGTCTTCGCTGAGTTTCAGGAAATATTTGGTGAGTCGAACGAAGAAGTACAGGAAACTGTGATCGAAGAAGCTGATGAGATTTTGTCGGCTATAAAGGATGGTGAGTTTCCGAAGAATACTAAGACTTGTTTGCGGATGTGGGGGAAAAGATGTTGGGCGTACGATATTTGTCATAATAACGACGATAGTAAATTATTTAAGAAGGAAGTGAAGAAATGAGTGATCAAGAAATAATTATGATATTAGCGGGAATAGTTTACATATTATCGACGTGGATGATGATAGTAGCAGAGTCCGACGTTATTTTTTACTGGAACTTATTTCATTTTATAGTAACGACTATCGTATTAATTTTATCTGGAGTGATGAAATGAAAACACTAATCCTAGCTTTACTATTCACATCATGTGCCTCAAATCCGAACATCAGCCCGGAATTATCTCACTACGTCGATAACTTCTTCACCGAATACAAAGCGTCGCTAGACGTACAACTCGGCAAGAGCGGGAATTACTACGACAGGATTCAGGATCATATCAGGATTAAGCGCGAAGATTGGGAGGTTATGAGTCCAACTTTCAGGGAGATGCTAATATATCACGAAATGTTTCATGGGGTGACTTTTCGTAGACACTTGAATAATAAATGGTTGACAGATGGATGCCCATACTCTATAATGTATTACAAGATCGATGAGTCTTGTTACAAAAAACATCGTGACCATTATATTAAGGAAGGATTTAGTCGGAAAGGTGAATTTATAAAGGATAAAGTATGAACGAAAAATTTAAAACATTAACAGAAGAAGGACGACCTAATCATGTCATTTATGAAGAGGGTAAGGTTAAAAACTTAAAAACGGGAAACACTATGGAGGTATTAGTTGATAGTTATGGTCGTTATGTTAATTTGTGTCATAACGGTAAAAGTAAAAAAATGAGATTAAGAATACTTTTGAATAAATATTTTGATAAAAATATACCTAAACCTAAAATCGATGGAGCTGGAAATTTTTCGGTAAGTTTTTCAGAATTTGAAACAACTTTAGATGATATTTATTTGACTTTATTATAAGGATAAATGATGACAAAACTGATCGAAGTATTTTCTACGAAAAACACCGATGCCCCGCTAATCGGGTTCGATTGTTTCACCATGAAAGAGATGGTGTTTACGGTAGAGGGGATTAAAGAAATATATCTGACGATACCTCAATATAACATTTTACATATTTGTATTGACTTCTTTGGGAGAAGCGTATATATTAATATCAGATTAAATAAAACTGGACAAATGAGGGCTAAATGACAAATTACGAAAGAAAACGAGCATTACTACATTACATCAAAGGTCAGTGCGAGTTAGCGACACTGGATGATTTTTCTTCTAGCGATGATTTCCCGGAAGTTAAGGAAAACAAAGATCCTGAGCATATTTATATCGGAGAAGTTCTGGGTATAAACTTCGAAGAATTGTTTCACAATGTTGAAGCTAAAGTTATATCCAAGAGAATGCACGAAGCTAATCCTGAATTGCCTTGGTGGTTTATAGGGGATAACTTGACGGATATCACATTTAATTGTGTTGATAATGTTAACACTTTCACTAATGGAATTATGGACGAGCTTGACAAAAAATTAAAAGATATGTACGAACTATATTTGAGTTACGAACATCCAGCCGAAGAAAAGGTGGAAGTGCCAGCTAATCCCGAACAAATATTGGATTATATTTTATCAGTAGAAAGTATATTGACTCGCATCAAATTATTATTGGAGGATAAATGAAACTAGTAGCAATAATCACAAACGTAAACCAAAAAGGTAACGAGAATTTAGTCGGACAAATCGTACTTCTGAATGAAGAACTAACTCACGATGCTAAATACGAATTGTGTTACGAAGAGTTTGGATATCAAGATTCTTCTAATCGTAGTTTAGTCCAAGAAATTTTCGAACTAAAACATTCAGTAGTTAACGTTGAAATAATAGGAGTACTATAATGAGCAAATACCGGGGCGATAAGCCGAAGATATACGAAATAGCCAAAGAGATGGGCATGAAGAGTCCAGAATTACTCGATCTCTTAGCCCCGACAGAACTGGATTACACAGGATTTAGCTCGACAGTACACCACTCGATTGGCGAGATCGAAGCTGCGATCAAAGCTAGTGATACAAAGCAAGCGGAAGATGAGTTGGAGTATCAGCGGGAACGTGGAGTAAACTTAGTTGGGATGTATTACAATCCTGAAACTCGTAAATATCACGTAGCCGACGTTAAGCTGCCGATTAAGCAGTTTGAAGCTCTGGGCGGAAACTTGGATCGTGGTCATGGAACTGTGTATATTGCGAAGCCGAAGTTAGGAGCAAGAATGGAAAAAAACGGCATATTATACCCAAATAGGTATAGTAAGGAGAAAAGTAATGCGTAAAAAAGTATTGACACATTTTGTTGGGTTTGTTATTATGGTTATAGTTGCTGGTATCCCGACATCAATTTTCGGGGCTGAATACGGAGTTATAGCGGGCTGTATTAGCGGGGGATATCTTCTTCCGGAAGTACTTAAATATTTAGACAAAAAGGATTTAATTAAATGAAAGAATTATTATCGATTCAAAAAGAACTAAAAGCACCGAAAGGGCAAAGAAACAACTTCGGTAACTATAACTACAGAAGCTGCGAGGATATTTTCGACGCAGTTAAACCGCTACTCGACAAGAACAAGTGTACTCTGGTTGTAGTCGATGAAATGGTGGTTCTGGGTGAAACTAATCCTAGATTTTATATCAAGGCTACAGCAACGCTAACCAACTCTGAAGGCATTTCAGTTCAAGGTGTAGCTTTCGCTAGAGAGTCGGAAACTAAGAAAGGGATGGATGATTCACAAATTACAGGCACGGCATCCAGCTATTCCAGAAAATACGCCTTAAATGGTTTATTCTTAATCGATGACACAAAAGATGCAGATACAATGGATAACAGCGGGAAAGCTAAATCCACAGCAAAGAAAACAGGTAAAACCGGGAAAGCCCCGAGTTTTAGCAAAAAACCAAACGAATCATTAGGGTTCTAAACATAGGAGAAGTAATGGCTAAGAAGTATTTAAATTTTGGGAAAATCAAGAAATTCGAGAATCAACAGTATGCGTTTTTCGATTTCGATCTAAACAACCTCAAAGAGTTTGTTGAGATCCTAACTGCGTACGGAAAAGAACATATGGCAGGGCGGGAATTAAAGGAAGTTTATCAAGACATTAAGGATAAGAAGATTCCTCAGCTAAGCGTATGTATGTTCGATCCTTCGAGTGCCGGGGAATATCCAGATAAGGATTATATCCTGAAGAAGTTTTGTCTTAAATTAGAAGAGTAAACAAGACTTTTGTAGCTGGCGGCTTCGAAACCCAGACTCTCAATAACTAGAGTAATTGCCTAGTATAACGGGAGAATAGTACAACTACGAACCGTGAAAACCGGATGTTTACCAATAAAGAGTGCAACATACTTCGATTTACCCCAGTGCATCTATTAATTATAGAATAGCGTAGCAAGTAAATCGTTTTCATGAAAGTTGTTGGGTTTGGCGGCTACGTCAGAAAGCCTATTGCGGGTTGTTCGAGTGGCGTGGTTACAGGTTATAACAAGAATGGTAGAATGAACCTAAGCAGTTTTCGGTCTGCTTACCTTAAATAAAACCGTTCATTTTATGCTAACGTCGGGAAGGCAGAGGTAGCTCCTCGGGTGGTTCGAGTCCGCTAGTTAGCTTTATCTTCGTGGAGGCGAAACATGACACAATTCAGAGTAATTTATCTAGGCGATAACCTATTTTCAGTTCGTTCGAACAACGGAATTGAGTTGACACCGGCTAGGAGATTTGATACACTACCAGAGATGACGAATTGGGTTGAAGGCTTTTTGTCGAGTTGGTCGAGTTTTAGCGTTGATTATCAGATTGACGAGTTTAAGAAGGAACAACATTATGAGTGATTACGAAAAAAAATATAATGATTTAGTCAAGTTAATACGAATAGCATATGGAGCAGAACCAAGTTCGTTTTCTGCCGAAGAAATAATCTTGTTGATGAATCACGATTTAGCATATTTGCGGGGTAAACTAGAAGTGCTGGAGAAGAAATGAATAAGTACAGAAAGGGAGACAAAATAACAAGCGTACAGCAGTTATTTGATATCCTGAATAAAAATGATTACGTTTATCAATTCGATAGACCGAAACATCCCGGCTGGATCTCGTCTTATCAGTTCAGATATGTTTGTCAGCAGATTGCGAAGGGTAATTTATTTATAGCGGAGAAAAACAGATGAGTAAACTATATTACAGATTAAACGACGGATTGAACGACGTAAATTACAAGTTTTACCCGCTAGAAGATTCCGAGTATAATCACATCAAGAATTTGGACAGCGATCACTACAAGTCCATTTATTATTACACAGAAGAACAAGTGAGAGAAGCTAAACAGGTGATCACCGATATATCAAAACGAACAAAGAAAACATATCCGAGAATCCGTGGAGTCGGGAATATCACCGACCATAAAACTGGAACTCGTTACAAAACAATCGAAGATGTTCAGACGAATCTTTTAGTTTGGGATTTCGATGCGAAGGATACCGAGGTTAGCCGCGCTGATACCAAAACATTAGTCAGCAAGCTGAAAAAAATGGGTATAGCCGAGGATGCTATTCAGGTTAGTTTTAGCGGAGGAAAAGGCTTCTCGGTTGTGGTCGAAACTAATGAGATGATGAGTCCAAAAGAAATGAAGAATATATGCTCGGACTTAGCGGGCGATCTGGACACATTCGATACTACAGTATATAATCCAAGTAGGATTTTTAGGGTTCCTCTTACCCGCCATAAGTCGGGGCTATACAAAACACCTATCATGATCGAAACATTAAACGATTACGACACAGTTGCGATTAAAGATATAGCGAAAAGTAGGATGGATTTAGATGATATTAGCGACATTTACGTCAAGTCTGATTTGCCGAAGATTATTCTCGACAAAAAGGGTACAACAAAAGAAGTTGAGCGAAAAGTTAGCGACGAATCACTTGTTCACAATATTAACTCGCTAGATTGGGAAAAGCGACTAAAGTTTCTTACTCCCGAGAAGTTCGTATTATACAATGGACTCGGCTATGGTGACGGTCAGCGACACGAAGTTTATATGATATTAGCGTCGAGTTTGAAGTCAGCAGGATTTAGTGCTGATATGGCGTATAGTCAAATTAAGACTACAGACAGATTACACTCAGTCGTTAATCATAAAGAGCGTTTTCCGTCGGAAGAAATCTGGGATAATATCATTGGAACAGTTTTCTCGAATAGCTGGCAGGGCGGCACTTACGGACCGGGACATCCTATTCTAGCTGAGATAAGTAAACAAATTCCCGAACGATTAAAGCGTCAGAAAGATAACTTTGTTGAGAATAAGCTTATTTTTAACAAGTTTCAGCAGTTCGCGGTTAATATTGAGAAGAATACAATTAAGTCTGGGATCGAACTTTTCGATAAAAAGATTAAGTTATTGACCGGAACTTCGATAGGCATACTTGGAATACCAGGCAGCGGCAAGACATCACTAGCTATGAACATATTGAAAAATACGAGTTTAGCGGGAGAAGTTGCGCTATTCTTCAGTCTGGATATGAATGAGTCACTAATTGCACTAAAGCAAATACAACAATTAACCGGCTATAACAACGAAAAAATATATAAAATCGTAAAAGAGAATCCAGAAGAGTTCGAAGCAATTCAAGCTAGAGCCGAAGAAGTATACAAAAACATCGGCTACTCTTTTAAGTTCGGACTAACTCCGGCTGATATCCGACAAACGCTTCAAGATTACGAAGATAAACACGGAAAAAAAGTACGACTAATGGTGATCGATTATCTTGAGAATGTTCAGTCCGGCTATAACGATCCTACAGTTGGTTCTGGGATTGTAGCTCAGCAAATTGCTAACATTTGTGCCGACGAAGAAGTTCTAGGTGTAACTCTTATGCAGACTCAGAAGGCGGTAAAGCCCGGAGAGCCGATTGAATCGATGCGACAAATTAAAGGTGCTAGTGTTATAGAACAATCTATATCCGTAGGTATCGGAATTAGTCGCCCAGGTCAGCCCCTCGCTTATAAGGATCACGACGATTATATGGTAGCTAATATCCTGAAAAATAGGTTCGGCCCGCTAGGAAGCATACCGATGTTTTTTGACGGAGGACAGTCGATAGTTCGGGATTTAACCGCAACTGAAAAGCTCGGCTATGAGTCGCTACTCGAAATTATTAAAGATGATAAAGAACAGAAAAAAGATGAAGAAAAGAAAAGCTGGGGAGGTGGATTCTAATGAGAAAAATACTTGACAATTTTGGTGGATGCTTCGTATCAATACTCGTTCTACGCGACGATAAAATGTTGGAGTTTGCTGGGATATTATCCGACGTTGATTCAACATTTTGTTATCTCGACAAAGAAGCGGCAGGACATGTGGACGTTGCAATTCCGACTAGCCAGATATTCTTAATCGAATTGAGCGAAAATTCAATAATGGATGTTGAAACTGACAGCGAAGATTCAGCTAAAAAAGAACTGATGGGACTTCTCGGCTTCGATGACGATGACGATGATAAGGGGACGTTACAGTGAAAGGGATAACCCTGAAGTTATACATACTTCTTTTCACACTTTTAGTCGTGATTCATCTTGGGTCACTATATGTGATATTCGCATGATCATAAATTGCGATAAATGTGGACATTGCTGCAAATTCTGCAACTTGCTCGCTGAACTCAAAGATTTAGATCGAGGCGACGGTGTCTGTAAACACTTGCAGGAAGATAACACTTGCGGTATTTACGACACAAGACCGGACATCTGTAATGTTCGCAAAATGTACGATAAGCATCATAAAGACTTGTATACCGAAGAAGAATATGTTAAGGTTATGGAAGAAGCTTGTAACACTATTAAAAAACAATTCGAGGTAAAAAATGACAAAAACTGAGTTTAAAATGCGATGGGAATCTGACGATAATGGTGGCGGGATCACTTTTGATGATATAGCTAAAGCTGCAAAACTTTGGGGTGTTAGTTCTAGACCCAAAACTAGGCCTATGGATTTAGTACGATATTTAGTTTTAAAAGCGGCTGATACGGAAGATGCTGAAGATTTTAATGTACAGGAATGGTGAAATATGAGTAAAATTAGATATATCATAAAATTCAGATCAAGACCTAATTATATAGCCTACGACGCTGATGACGCTACGAATTTGATAAATAGTATGAGAGCCGAAGATTTGGATGACTTTGAATCTGATTTTATTGAACTAGACATGACTATATTGAGTGAAGAAGAATATAACCAGTTACCGGAATGGGAAGTATGAATGAATACCAACTCAACACCAAAGAAGAAGTAGCCGAGTTTATAGCCGAACTAAAAGCTGGTAACTATTCAATAACCCGACATAAATTCGTAAATAGCGAGTGTTTGATCGACTTATCCGACGGTGATCGTATTATATTACCCAAGGAAATGGGTAAGCATTGGAACGACATAAAACCACATATATGTGAAGTTAACCCCCAAAAAGAACCTCAAGTTGACATATATGACCACTTAATCTACGGCAAAGATCAGACCGAGAAAATCGTGTCCATAGACGCTGGCGAAAACGAGGTATACCTATATATAGAAGACAGCCCCGGACAGCTTAGAACCGAAGTTAGACCCTTTAAACGCTGGATTCTGGGCAGCCGTGAACCTCGCGGCAAATACACCAAACTAGAAGGAAACCTGAATTACAAGTACGTACAGGAATATCCAGATAAAGCTTCATATCAGCGGGCTAAAGGTGGTTGCTATCGAAGTAAAATCGACTTTTATTCTCCATCGGATGATCGGGAATTAGCGATGATTAAGGACGGATATACTTATTTTAAAGGCTTAAAAGTAGAGGATGTTTCAGCTTTAAGTTTCGATATCGAGACTAGCGGGCTAGATTATAACGCACCCGATGCTACAGTATATATGATTTCGAACACATATAAATGTGGGGACAAAATAACAAGGAGACTGTTTAGCGTAGACAATTTTATTGACGAAAGTGAAATGTTGTGTGAATGGGCTAAGTGGGTTAGAAAGACCGATCCGTCGGTTTTGATAGCTCACAACGCTTCTTTCGACTTAACATACTTAAACGCTAGATCTGGCGGGCTATTCCTCGGCAGAGACAACTCAAAGATGATCCTGAAAAAGCCACAGGCTAGTCGTAGTGGATTCGACTTCACTCCTTGCGTTATTCACGGCAGACAAGTTGTGGATACGCTTCTTTTAGCTCAAAAATATGATATCGGAAATAAATACGTAAGTCACGGACTAAAGCCTATAATAGATTTCGAGTATAACGAAATTGTGCATAAAATGGAAGACGGTGTAGATTTGAACAATTGGGAAAAAAGATTGTACGAACACCAGAAAGAACGCCAGTTTTATAACGCTGGATCGATTAAAGATAATTGGAACAATCTTACCGAACGTAAGAAAATTAAACAATATTGTATACACGATTCTGACGACGCTCTATTTGTTTACGAGCTGATGGTCGATTCGTTCTTCTATTTAACCCAGCATATACCCCGCGGTTTCCAGCGAATAATCGAGACTAATTCGGGTAGTTGGATTAACACATTTTTAGTTCGCGGCTATCTCCAGGATGGTCACTCAGTTCCAAAGGCTGACGAACGTGATCCAATTGGTGGCGGGATTAGCCACGGTATTCCCGGCATTTATCAGAATGTGGTTAAATTTGATGCCAAATCTTACTATCCTAGTACAATTCTGGCGTTTAATATATATCCAGAGAAAAAAGATCCGAATAAGTATTTTATTAAAATGGTTAAGTATTTTACCGACAAAAGATTCGAGCAGAAAGATATGTACAAAAAAACAGGATTAGAGTATTACAACGGACTGCAAGGTTCTAGTAAAATATTCATTAACTCCTGCTACGGTGCGCTAAATACTGGCGGGCTAAACTTCAACGATTTCGCTAAAGCTCGACAAATAACTATGTGCTGCCGGAAAGGGCTACAGAAAGCTATAATCTGGGCTACCGGCAAAGACGTGCTTCACTGGTTTCCAGCATATGAGAAATCCAAGGCTTTTAGCGAGGATTTCGACGACTTTAAATTTGTTGACACCAAAGCTCATATAATGTACGAAGAAATGGTTAATCACGACTGGAAGCTTGTGAACATCGACACAGATGCTCTTAGTTTCACTAAACAGGATGGAGCCGAGTTTACTGCCAAAGAAAAAGAATACATTTTTGGATATCTCAATCAAATTATGTATTGCGAGTGGGAACCTGACGGAGAGTACGAAAACTTTTTAGTCGTTAAAGCGAAAAACTACTTGACTTTTAACGGCAAACGGAAAAGTGTAACCGGCTCAGGCTTTCGTGACGCTAAAAAAGAAGCCAAGATGAAAGACATGATGAACGAAATCGGTGACGCTTGTTTATTCAACCGAGTTGAAGATATCGACGCTATATACAAGAAATACATAGTCGAAAGTCAGGATGTTGCCGACATTAAGCTTTGGTCGCAGAAACGGACGCTAAGCAAGAAAACATACGATAGTGAGCGCAAACAAGAGGTTGATCTTGTTAACGCAGTCGAAGATACTGACTACAAAGTTGGTGACAAAATCTGGGTATACAAAAATACAGATAGCGGGCTATCACTGGTCGAGAATTGGAATAGCGACGAAAGTAAAGCGCATTTACTGAAAAGGTGTAGATCGACGCTAGAAATATTTAAAACGGTGCTTGACAAAAAGAATTATGTGAATTATAGTCTTAAGGGACAGGTTAAGAAATTAGCCGAATTATTGGAGCCAGCGTCTGACGACGCTAGTCGGAAGGAGAAAAAATGAAGATACAAGAAGCAATAAAAGAATCCAATTTATTTCGCAGATCCGGCTGGAGTGCCATTCACCCCTGGATTCATAACGACGGTGGTATTTTAATTATGAACTCATCTAATCCTTTTTTATACACGCCGGGAATTACTGACATCTTAGCGGAAGATTGGATTGTACAGGAGAACAAAGATGAAAGCTAAACTAGAATTCGATCTCGACGATCATTCGGATAGACTTGAACATAACCGAGCTTTAAATGCTAATATTGCATTTAGAGTGATATTCGATATGTTAGAGGTACTGAGGTCCAATCGAAAGTATAAAGATTTGGACGATGAAGAAGCTAAGCTTAACGAACAGATTGAGAATAACTTTTATAGTATATTATCAGATTACGATATTGATATAGAAAATTTCAGATAAGGAGTAACTAATGACAGAAGAAAAAAAAGAAGTAAAGAATCCAGTACTAGATAAGATGAACGAGCTTTTAGCCGGCGAAGAGTTTTTTGTATCCAAAGATGATTTCGCTAAGTTTCGCAACGAGCTGAGAATCAAGACTAATTACGTAAACACGCTTATAGATCAACTAACCGAAGGTAACGTCCAGAGAAACGATATGGCGACGAATAACCACAAGTTAATCGAGCAAATCAAGTCTGTCGCAGCTCAGGAAGCTCAGCATTACATGTTGATCAATTTAGCCGGCGCAGAGATGAACGAAATGCGGGATAAACTCGAAGAACTGTGTAAGTCAACAGATTTCATTGAAGCGGGTAAAGTGTTGCAGATTATGAACGATTACGAGAAGATGGATGTGGACGAAGATTGTTTGATTGAGCCAGTAGTTGCGGCTGTTACTACGGAGTATGAGTCGTGAAAACTGATGAGGCGAATAGAATTATAGCGGAGTATATGGACAGAAGATGTTATAATTGTGGTGATATAGATACCGGACATTGTTGTTTTGCTGTTAATGGGTATGGTAATGATGAATACACTAACTCTCTCGACGCTTTGGTTCCGGTTTGGGAGAAGTTAAAAGATTCGGGTGTTTTTATGAATCAATTTTTCCCCCAAGAAAATAGAGTACAATTGTATAAAGAAAAGTGTGCGGAAGAATATTCACCTTTCGATAGATTTGATTATTTTATGGCGGAAGAAAATACAATTCAAGAAGCTGCGGCAATAGCCACGGCTAAAGCTATACAGGAGTTAAAATGAATATACAACAACGATGTGATTTAGCTGAGTACATGTTAAAAAATGACAAGGTAAATCCTGATGAATATATAAAAATAATAGAAGGTAATGAAAGTGACCAATTGCAACAGAAAATAGAGTCACAAAAATTACTATTACAAAGTAGGAAAGATAACTTATTTTTAGATCCTCCCGTTTATAATTCGATTGAATCTTTCATGGAAATCGAAAATACAATTAAAGAACTAACGATTAAGTTAGGTAAATTAAAAATGCAAGGTAAATAATGAAAAAGCTAAAAGTGATTCATATTTCTGATACTCACGGGTTTATACCTAATATTGATAAGTTTCCGTGTGGTGATATACTTATATATTCAGGAGATGCTGATTGTAATCCTAATTATCACAAAAATAATCTAGCTAAGTTGACTCCGTGTTTAGAAGAGTTGAATGATTTCTTTCAGGATTTACTTGATAAAAAGAAATTTAAGAAAATTATATTTGTTCCGGGTAACCACGATTTTATCTTTCAGAACTTCGAGGTTGAAGCCCGCTACATCTTAAACGCTGCTACAGTATTGATTGACGAAGAATATGAATATGGTGGATTCAAGTTTTACGGGTCACCTCAGACACCCGCCTTTTGTGATTGGAGTTTCAATAGAACTCAAGATGAGTTGAAAGAAATATGGAAGGATATTCCCAGCGATACTGACATTCTGGTCACACACGGTCCACCTCAAGGTATTCTCGATCAAACAGGACGTGGGTTGAACGAACATTTGGGTTGTCCGGCTTTAGCGTTGAGAATCACCCAGCTAAAACTTAAGTTGCATTGCTATGGACACATTCACGGCGGCGGTAACAGCATAATTGATATTAACGGAACTACGTTTTCTAACGCTAGCATAATGGACGAGAGTTATAGTCCGACTCAGAGTTATAACGAGTTTGAATTAACTTCCAAAAACGGGAATAGTAGTGAAGACATTTAAACACATAGCTTTGGATTTAGAGTTAGAGCAGCCGAATACTAATCCGCAGACTCCTGACTCGAAATTGACGGAAGAAAAGATAATCCAAGTGGGTTATGTTATTTACGAAATAGAGCCGGAGTTTAAGGTTTTAAAAAAAGTATCCAGTTTTGTTGATATAGGTGTACCACTATCAGAGTTCATTAAAAAGTTGACAGGTATTTCTGATTCTGATATACTTACTGGTGTAAGCATAGAAGAAGCATTCAGAGAGCTTACAATGGACGCTAATGCGTTTGAAACGATAAGAGTGGTCAAACAATGGGGTGGTGGTGATATGGATTGTTTACAGCGGGAAGTTCCAGAAGAAAAGTGGGAGTTTGGGCGAAGTGCTTGTAATATCAAACATATGTACCAAGTTTACGCTGAAGCTAACGGACAAAATAGATCTGGTGGGCTTAAAAAGAGTATGAAGAGATGTGGGCTAACTTTTGAGGGCGGGGCTCACGATGCTGCGATTGACGCTTTTAACACCGCTAAATTCCATACATTTTTACATAGGGTAATGAAAAAAGGTGGTTATGATGCAAAATGAAATCCAGAAATCAAGTTATTGTATGAACACTAAAGATGAAGAAAAACATTTGGAATATGTGATTTCAATGATTACAAACATATACAATTTTAATCACGAAGATGACGATCAATTACTCATGTACCGCGAGTTAATACGAAACACAATTAGTTTATACAATAAAAGTAAAGAGATGGAAGATCTTGAATATGGTGAACAATAGTGAAAACTAAAGGAAACAAAATGAGAAAACAATTAGCACTAGTAAAAGAACGATTTGTTAAATCAATGAAAGCAGCCGCTAAAATCATCGGGGTTTCTCCGAGCGAATTAAAGCGTGACGATTATGTTCGGGCAACTGTAGATAATAAGATTCCTGAGAAGCTGAATAAAGAGTTGCTGAATGCGATTGGTGGATTTAAGTCGGCTAGAGATGAGTTTTTTCCTAAGCCGGAAGTTATAACTAAACCTTCTATTGTTTTTTTCGACATTGAAACAGCTCCAGTTTTAGCTCATGTGTGGGGACTTTGGGATCAAAGTGTTGGACTCAATATGATAGAGCGAGATTGGTTTATTTTGAGTTGGGCGGCTAAGTGGGCTGATAGTGACGAGATAATGTATATGGATCAAAGAAATGCTAATAATATAGAAGATGATAAAAAATTATTAAAGGGTATCTGGGAAATTCTAGATAAAGCTGATGTTGTAGTAGGACAAAACTCTAAAAGATTTGACCGAAAGAAATTGAACGCTAGATTCATACTAAACGGAATGAAACCACCAAGTAGTTACAGACAAGTTGATACACTAGTTATAGCAAAAAAACACTTCGCTTTTACTAGTAATAAACTAGCTTACATGACAGATAAATTATGTGATGATTTTAAAAAGATAACCCATAGTAAATATCCTGGATTTGAGCTTTGGAAAGAGTGTCTAAAAGGTAATCAGGATGCTTTTTTAAGTATGGAAGAATATAATATAGCTGACATAACTTCATTAGAAGAATTGTACAAAAAACTAATCCCCTGGGATAACAGTATTAATTTCTCAGCTTATTCTGAAGACTTAACTCAATCGTGTAGTTGTGGTCATCAAGAGTTCAAGAAGAATGGGTTCTATTTTACTAACACAGCTAAGTACCAAAAACGCACATGTGTTAATTGTGGGGCTGAGTTTAGAGATAGTGATAATTTATTATCCAAAGAAAAACGTCAGTCTCTTCTAAAACCTACATCTAGAGTTAGATAGGAGTAAATTGTGGCTAAGAAAAAAGACAAAGAATCAGACCGCTATTATATCGAAGCTGGAATAGATCTAGCTCGTCGAGTAATATTTCTTGACGACGATGTTGATAACTTACAAATGGGGTGGTTTTTTCGAGCAGTCCAGATAATGGAGTTACAAGATCCAGAAGGTGAGATAACGTTCATCATCAATTCGTTTGGTGGTGAAGTGTACTCAGGATTATCTTTAGTCGATTTACTTTTAGCCACTAGTTGTCCTATAACTACAGTATGTGCTGGCTCAGCCATGTCTATGGGATTAATACTATTTTTAACCGGAGACACTAGGATAGCTTATCCTAGTGCGACATTTATGGCTCACGAAGTAGCCGACGGAACTGAAGGTAAAGTCGGAGAAATGAAAGTTGATTTGAAAGAAGCAGAAAGAGTTAACGAGGTATTATTCGATTTACTCGCAGCTAGAACTAAGAAAACAAAAAAGTGGTGGAAAACTAACGCTAGTCCAAAAGACTTTTACTTTGATACGAAGAAAGCTAAAACGCTCGGAGTAACTTGTGAATAAAGCAACAAAAAAAACAGCCAAAGATATAATCAAACTAATCCAAAAACTCCAAGACGATTATACAGACGCTATAGCCGTTAATGACGACACGCTTTGTATCAATTTACACATCGAGATAGTCGAACTAAAAGAACAATTAGCCGAGCTTTCCTGATGGAACTCATCGGATGGATCGGAAGCTTTCTGTTCGCTATTTGCGCTTTGCCGCTAAGTTACCAATCCTATAAAGACGGACATTCTCGCGGCGTTAACCAGTTATTCCTACTTCTCTGGCTAGGTGGTGAAATTTTTACCACAATTTACGTATTATTGAAGCATGGCGTTGATTTGCCGCTATTAGCTAATTATGCGTTTAATATCCTGCTGATCCTTGTTATTATGAAATACAAGTATTTTCCTAGAATTTAGTTGACCGACTAGCCGAAATGTGATATCCTGAAATTCGTTTAAGGAGAAAACAATGAAAAAAGGCCTAATCAGAACAGTCATACACACATGGCTAAACTCGAAGCAAATCCCAGCTAACACTAACGCTATTCAGTTCACGTTCGATCATAGTCGTGAATTGTACGAGCATCTGAGAGATCACCCAGATTTCCCGGATTTATTGCCTGCTGGTATGGATTATCTTAAATTTACGACTGAGATGGAAGAAGGCGTGAAAATAGCGCAAGATCCGCAGTATGGTATTTTTAGACAAATGAGGAGAGGGTAATGTCAGAAAA
>Ga0164315_10001476_pt1 | contig 17667 bp, 11 predicted proteins | sample GuaBasSedimGuay6_FD_113737 | JGI IMG/M metagenome (GOLD analysis project Ga0164315, IMG submission 113737) | Subseafloor sediment microbial communities from Guaymas Basin, Gulf of California, Mexico - Guay6, Core 4569-2, 0-3 cm | ecosystem: Environmental > Aquatic > Marine > Hydrothermal vents...
ACCCTTTGCCACGATGGTCATCTTAACCTTAGACCCGGTAATGGGAACCATTTCAGATGATAACGGTTTTTTCAGACTGGATAAAGTGCCAGTGGGAAGGCATAATATTCAGGTATCCTTTATGGGATATGAATCGAAGGTGATTCCAGAGCTTCTTATAACATCAGGAAAGGAGAATGTACTTGAAATAGGATTGATAGAGAAGGTCGAAATGATGGACGAAGTGGTAGTTAAAGCATATACTCAAAAGGATAAACCCCTGAACAGTATGTCGACAGTTAGTGCACGTTCTTTTTCAGTGGAGGAGGCACAAAGGTACGCCGGCGGATTTGATGATCCTGCGCGTCTGGCTTCATCATTTGCTGGAGTGGCCACCGGATATCTTGATGATAATGCAATTATCGTTCGCGGCAATGCACCCAAAGGACTGCTCTGGAGACTTGAGGGTATTGAGATCCCCAATCCTAACCACTTTGCAAATATGACAACCTTTGGTGGAGGAGGCGTATCCGCTTTGAGTAGTTTAATGCTTGCCAACTCCGATTTCTTCACCGGGGCTTTTCCGGCCGAATATGGGAATGCCATGTCGGGTGTATTCGACATAAAATTAAGAACAGGGAATAATGAGAAACACGAACATGCGGTACAAATTGGGGCTTTAGGTCTCGATCTTTCCTCTGAAGGGCCCTTTTCAAAAAATGGCAGAGCCTCCTACCTCTTTAACTACAGGTACTCCACTTTTGGATTGATCAAGCCAGTTCTGCCTGAGGAAGCTAATATCCCGGTTTATCAGGATCTGAGCTTTAAGATCAATCTACCCACTGCCAAATCAGGTATCTTTTCACTCTGGGCATTAGCGGCTGACGATAAAATCAAATTTGAAGCAGACGCGGATACCTCGGAGTGGAGTTTTACTCATGATCAGGAGGTTGGGTATGCCACACAGAGAATGGGAGCCATTGGTCTTAATCACAGGTATATTCTGGGTAGTAAAACATATTTGAATTCCACGCTGGCCCTATCGGGAGATTATACCGAGTTTGTAACAGACTACCTTGATTTTGATCTCACCCCAAATGCATCTCAATACATTAACAACCTGAATACAAAATATACACTGACATCCACACTCAACCATAAATTCAGCGCTAAACATACCAATCGAACAGGATTCATTGTAAACAATCTGCACTATAATAATTTGCTGAAATATGCACCCTCAATTGGTGATGATCTGGTGACTACAGCTGATGAGGATGGTTCATCAAACCTCATCCATCTCTATAGCCAGTCAAAATTTAATCTATCCTCCCGGTTTGTATTAAACCTGGGAATGCATGGCCTCTATTTTGATATGAATAAAGAGGTGGTATTGGAGCCAAGAGTGGGAGCCACATACCATCTCACGAATCGTCAATCCATAAGTCTGGCCTATGGGAAACACTCACGGCTTGAACCGCAAAGTCTCTATTTTGCACGTGTGATGGAGGACAGTGAGGTAACATACCCAAATAAAACACTGTCCTTATCCAAGGCTCATCATTTTGTGCTTGCCTATGATATTAACCTGAGCCCTAATGTCAGGTTGAAAGTGGAGCCCTATTTTCAGTATCTCTATGATATACCAGTGTCACCAGACAGCAGCTACTCGGCGATTAATATGGAAGCTGATTGGTTCTTTACGAAGAAATTGGTCAACAGTGGTACCGGGACTAATTATGGGATTGATCTTACCCTGGAGCGTTTCCTGAAAGACGGATTCTACTATTTGTTCACAGCCTCTTTATTTGAGTCAAAATATGTGGGGGGGGATGGAATTGAAAGAAGCACAAGATATAATTCCAATTATGTTGTGAATGTGCTGGTTGGTAAGGAGTGGACCATGGGGATTTCAAAAAACAAATTTCTGGGTGTCAATGCAAGACTTAATTTGCTGGGTGGCCAAAGAGTATATCCCCTGGACAGAGCCTCGTCCTTAACCCATGGAGAGGTGGTTTACGACTATTCCAGACCATTCGAAGATCAAAAACCAAATATAGTTCACCTGAATGCTTCCATTACCTATCGGATTAATAAAAAGAAGCATGCAAGCATCTGGTCTTTACAAGTGCTGAACCTGTTGGGGGCAGAGGAACACTATGGATATTCCTACAATTACAGAATGGACCAACTTGAGGAAGAAAAGGTAGTAGTGGTTGTCCCCAGCCTGAGTTACAAAATTGAGTTCTGATTGGGACGGGGCTGTGTGCATTTACCTGCTGTAGTATCTTTTGGCGGCTCGCCTGTTATTCTTTCTCCGCTTGTAGGCCTTTTTAGAATCGTAGAAACCCTTGTTCTTGTAAATATTTTCCCCCTCCATCATCAATAATCCTCGTCTCTGGTTAGCAATAGTGGCTTTCCCTGATGTGGCACAGGAGGCTGCAGTTAACATGATCAAAAAAGAAAATAGGATGACGATAGCTCTTCTCATGGCAATATGTTTTAGTAATAGGATTTGGCCTTAACAAAACATAATCGACAACAGAGATCAACTCTTCTCTTGAACTCTTGGCTTTTGATCGTTATACGAGAGCAGGGGGATTAAGGTTCCATTGAAAAAGGATTTGGGATTTTAATCAGGTCCTCTACTATTTTTCCATTCTGTTCAAACCGGGCAAGCGTATATATATTTCCGTATGGACCCACGGCAATGGAATTCACATAGGTTGGTCTGCCTCCATCTTCATAAAAAACAGGGCCATGATCGATATATTTTTTCTTCGGGATATCAAAGGTTATCAGATGAAGGTTCTCCAATCCTTTTGCTGCACCCATGGCAATATGTTCCTTTCCTTTTACCCGTTGACCATCAATGTATATGGGTCCCCCGGTGAGATAATATATGGTACGACCATCCGGTCCAAGCTGAAATCCCAAATAGCCATAACTGAATTGATCAAACATCCCACTTTTTTTTGATGGCTCCGATGTAATCCGTTGCACCAATTCAACTTCCGGGTTATGGGGATCAATCTGGAATAACCACCCGGAATTCCCATGTACTCCATATGCAACCTGCTCAGGAGGATACCAGAAAATGCTCCGCCAGTTGTACCCCATGCTTCCCGGTCCGGTGGGGTCATATTCCCCGAAATAATCAATATCCAGACTCACATCAGGAATTTTTGAAATTGATACTGAGTCGGGATGATAGGTAAATATATCTCCTTCTGCTGTAGAGTAATAAACGCCTCCGTTCTCCTGGTCAATAAACATGGAGCGACACAAAACACGATAGTCATCCCCGGGCATTCCAGCTTCTCCGTTCTCCGATATTCTTCCAAGATTGATTAAGCGGTCACTGCTGATATCATAATGGATGAAATATCCTGTTGGCCAGGTGATTCCATAAATCTGCCCACGCTCCCTGTCCATTTCCATGGTAATAATTCCTTCCCCTTCCGGGGCAATGGCCAGATCTTCAAATGTGCCGTTTTTAAGATCGTATGACAATATATGACCGCCCGGATAGAGCTTATATCCATCCGGACTGTTTTCCGGTAATCGTTCCATGCCATCGATAATTTCATAATATCCCACGTGTGTTGCGAAAAACAGTTTATTCTCTTTTTCATAAAACCTGACATGGCTTTTTCCCTGAGAAATTGCATGCATCTCTTTTTCGCCGCAGATATCAGTCAGATCAGCCAGAAACTCGATGCTATCCAAAGTCGGGTTATAAGCATAAACCTGCCCCCCTTTATCAATGGTTGCAGAAGAGAGCACATAATATATTTTTCCATCGCTGGCAGCAGAAATGGCATTATAGGTATCATGTGCCAGGTCAAATCCGGAAAAGTACTTCTTTGCAATAAGGGAATAATTCTTATCGGTCAACTTCCTTACTCTGTTCTTCAGGTCTTCCGATTGCGGGACACCTGCCTGCTCAGCCAATCTTACAATTTCCTGAATGATCATGGATTCAATAACGGGTTTCCATGTGCCGGGTAATCCATACACCATTTGTGATACCATACTTTCGTAGCCTCCTTCTTCAAGGATTGTGACAGAAGGGATATAGGCCATATCATCGTTGGAATAGGCTATCACAAAAATATCCTGGCCGAAGATCTGTTTGAGTTTGTTTGCATATTCCACGACCACTTCGCCTCCCATATTAACTACAATTTGATCTCCCATATGCCAAACCTGTAGCGGATAAGGATAAGAGCTTATGAAGGATTCATCCTTCTCAATTTTATCAATCATATTTTCTGCCCATCTTATTTGATAGGTTTGATAGGCCGATGTATCTTGAGTGATCTCAAGCAGTTCATCTTTTGAGGGTGGTGGGTTCAAAGGCAATTCAATTTCGGAATAGCTTGTAGAAAGTTGTGGCGACAGTTCCCGCATATCTTCCTCCAGCACCCTCTCGACCGCAGCTGCCAGCTCCTTTCCGTACTGCCGTGCCAGTCCAACAGAACGGCGGGGCAGGGGATTTTGATCTGCGCCGGCACCCTGAAAAAATAGTGCTGTTGCACCCCGATGCGATTTTTCCAGCTCTATCTGTGCAAAACCAGGGTAATCCCCCGACCATTCATATGCATCCAGAACAGTTGGATGACAGGCATATCCAAAAGCTACGGCCATTAAATCGCCATGCTTATCAACTACTTTTATGACCGGAACAGCATGATCGTTCGGCCCTTTTAATTCTGTTTGCGTGTTTAAAGTGGCTGCTTGATTATTGCGCCGGTTTACCTGAAATCTTGTCACCCCATTTTGAGCATAGATCTGTACCGGCTCCATGGAGCGAAATGCTTCGCCTGCCAGGGCAACAATCTGATCAGCCAACTTGTTGGAATATTCTTCAATGGCACTTAATTGATGCTGATCAAGCGGATAGATATCGTATAGTGCATCCTTTAGAACCGGGCCGGAATGGGTATGTGTACTATTGAGTATGATCTGGGCTCTTGAAAGATTAAACTCGGTTTCCAGTTGATCCCGGATCTGATCCGATAAAGCTTTTGGAAATCCAAGTAAGTCTGTAGTGATCAGTATCGCCTGTTTTCCGTTTGCATCTTCAATAGCCAGAGCTTTTGCCCATAGATCATGTAAGGTACCCTCGGACTGATGGTCGCGGGCTGCGTATCCTGCCAGCCACATGGACTGCTCTGGCGTAATCACCATTCGTGCAACTCCAGCCCGCCATTTTGAGGCAAGGTGGTTTGAATCACAGAGGGCATCTGCAGAAAAGAGAGCCAGAACAAAGAAGATAGAAACAACAGGAAAAAGTATGGTCCGTTTCATAATAGCTGCTTTCGATTATCATATACTTTTTGAACAGCATTAATAATATCGTCCATATCCTTGCGCTCTGCCAATAACATGTTTTGGAAAAACCAGACAGCCTCGCGGGTCAGTTGATCATTGTCAGGGAGCTCATGCAACTCTTCTCTGTACCTGTTCAGTCTCTGTTCAGAAAACAACCTTTTAAATCCTCTCGAATTCAAAGCTTCTTCCATTAATCCGTCGTTGTACTGTGCCTCGTAACCACTGGAACATGGTATTCCTTCTGCCGCAAGAGCAGCCAGAAATTTCTTCCGTGGGAGATCATCAAAATGCTCTTTTTTATAGCGGAAAGGATAAATATGGTAAGCAGACTTTGTAGCGCCTTCAGTGAGTTTATAGGGTATGACACCCGGTATATTTTTTAATTTTGAATCCAGGTAGAGGGCATTTTCCAGGCGTTTTTCAGCATCCTTTTTTACACGCTCCAGCTGAGATAATAAGATGACTGCCTGAAACTGCATCATTCTTTTGTTTCCACCGAGAAACGGATAACCGGTGAATTCTGAGCCGGTTTTTCCATAGGGCCTTCCACAATTATGGTAAGAGTGACATCGATCCATGATAGTTTCATCATCTCCTGCAACAGCCCCTCCTTCTCCGGCCGGAATATTTTTAGAGTTCTGGAAACTAAAGCAACCCAGATCACCAATTGTCCCGCACATTTTATCCTTATATTCAGCAAGCCAGGCCTGACAGGCATCTTCAATCACCAAGAGATTGTGTTGCTGTGCAATTGCCATAATCCGGTCCATATCAGCGGGCAGACCAAAGATATGTACAGGAAGAATGGCTTTGGTACGTTCTGTGATCTTCTCTTCAATTTTGTGTGGATTTATAGTAAATGTTTCCTGATCGGTATCGGCAAAAACAGGAAGTGCCTTCTGGTTAAAAACCACATTGTAGGTTGCAATGAAAGTATATGGAGATACAATCACCTCATCGCCTGCATCAACACCCAGAACGTGCAGGGCTGTTTCCAGTGCCGTTGTTCCGCTTGATGTAGCAAGAACCCGTTTGGATCCGATAAGAGTGGCATATGCTTTTTCAAACTCATCCACTTCTGTACCTCTCATGCGGAACCAGTCTCCACTGCGGAGGACTTCTAACATTGGTTTTTCAGCTTCAGAATTCCATGCAGGCCATTTCATCCAGCCATTGGTTCTGACTGGTTTGCCACCATTGATGGCAAGATCAGATGCTGCCCCTTCACTGGAAATACCTGATGCTGGCATCTGGGATGATAATAAAGCTCCAGCTGCTCCTGTAGAAACGTTCGTAATAAATTTTCGTCTGCTTAGTTTGCTGCGTTTCATGGTAAACGGATTTGATGTGGAAGTAATCAAACTTGTGGAAGTAATTTATGCATTTTTTTAGAATATTTAATGGACCATCCATGCCCGCACTACAGCTTATTGATCATTTGTAGCACCTGTGACGTCAGAGGCGTTTCAGAACCGGGCATCAGATGGGTCACCTTTACCTCATATCCACCCTCTGTATAAGCCTTATCGGTGCAGATATATCCGCTTGATCCATTGCAGTGCGTCACGATATGTGTATTCTGGAAGGGCGACTGTTTCTTAATGTTAACCCCAATTTCATGCATAAGCTCCCCTGATATCCCTGCCAGCACCAGGTGTCCGATCCTGAAAGCGCTCAGATCAATCTCCACATCGGGACCACTCTCATATTCCTTTTGCGGAAAATGATCTTTGCCCTGCTTTTTCCCCGGCAGAACCAGGGTGGTATTATTGGCTTCAAGAGATCTCACCGGGGAACTTGATATTTGATTGTATGCTTCCCAGGCGGTTTTACCCACATGGTATCCTACTGCTTCAATCTCGTTAAAATCATTACCCGGCCCATAGATGGGATTGATATCACCCGAAGCACCTGCTGTAATGGCAACAACTACCTCTTCTCCAGCCTGTTTGTTAAAATACCTGGTTGCAGCCCCTGGCCAGTCACCGGTGATTTGGGTATTACCCGGACCGCTGGTGGTGGCATGACAGGGCCAGTTTATTAAAACAGCCAGGGTTCTGTCGTTAAAATCATCAAACCTCACAATGCTCACCTCATGGTCGCAGGGTTTATCGGAGGCTCTTCCCAGCCAGATACCCCCGTCAGCAAATTCAGCCCGGCGGTTAATATTCAGTTCACAATAACCTTTGCCGGTTCCCATGCGAATGGGAACAGGATTTTCCGAGGCCTGAACGGACAGACTGATGAACTTCTCCTGTAATTCCTTTACATAATTCTCCACGCTTTCAGGAACATCTCTCTCATAAGCCTTTGTAACGGGTCCTCCGTGGTTGTGAACTGCCGTTATCATAATATTATCAGGTGCAATGCCAATCCTGTTTGAGATCATCTCCCTGGTCTCAGCCACAAACCAGGAGGAATACCCGATCACATCTGCTGTGATTAGTAAAAGGGAATTCTCCGGACTTCTGAAATATAGTGCCGTGGCAAACAGCTGATCGTGAACGCCGCTAAATGGCAGTTTCCGTGAATCGTACCCACTCATGGGTACAGGAACCGCCGGGGTAATATTGACTTTGGCGGCACCCATCCGGACCTGTGTTGGGGCATCCTGGGCATGGTTTATGGAAAAGTTTCCCAGAAGAGTAAGAATGCATATACAGAATAAGTGGATTTTCTTCATGACGGAAGTTGTTTGTTTAAGTTAAAGCCGGCGTGAGCTTGCAGTGAATTTACTAAACGAGACTACCTGTTCCAAAATAATAATTGCCTATTTTTATTCAGACACTACAGTTTCATCAAAATCAATCACATGCAATTTCTCAGTCGAATCATTTTCAGGGGAATCACATTCCTCTTCCTGCTCACTTTCATTTCGTGTACTCAGAATGATGTAACCATCCACTTCGACAGTGAAAAGGAAGTTTCAGGGATGAAGTTTTCGCTGGAGGATATTTCCCCGGGATTGCCGGCCAATTGGGATGATTATAACTTTGTGGTCCTGGAGTTTAATATTAGCACACCACAGCGTTTTCAGGTGGGTTTCACCACTGAGACAGGTTACAATGAACTGCGGGTAATGAGTTATACCCCGAACGGATGGAACAGGCTGGCTATCCCGCTGAGTTTCTACAAAGATCCTCCTGCTGCCCGCAGTGACCTGGCAGCAACCTTTAACCAACCCAGGTATACCGGGTGGATCAACCTGACCGGACAGAGGAGCCCCATGAGGGGTGTGGACTCCATAGGTGTCAGGATGCATGCTCCCATCGGAAACCCGGTCATGAAACTGCGATCCGTCAGCCTGGCGAAAGAGGATCCGGGCGATCAGTACCTCGGCGAACTACCCGTGGTGGATGAATTCGGGCAGTATAACCTGGGCGACTGGGAAGGCAAAATTCATTCATTGGAACAGCTTCAGGAGGAATGGAAAGAAGAGGACAACCAGCTGGTAAACGAAGTTCAGTATGGGTATTCCGATTATGGGGGTTACCTGGATGCCAGGATTGATGAAGGTACCGGTTTCTTCAGAACCGAGAACATTGATGGCAGCTGGTGGTTTGTGGATCCTGACGGTTATCTCTTCCTCTCCCATGGAGTGAATTGTGTGGGACCAGGTGGTGGCGGTGGCGTCTACAGGCTCGAACATCGTCAGAACCTGTACAAGGAACTCCCACCCGAGATTCCGGGTCAGGAGACCGGCCGGTACCGTGCCGCTTCCTTCGGATCATGGAACCTCTTGCGTCGCTACGGGGAGGATTACAGGGAGAAGTCCATTGACAACATTCTCGGCCGGATGGACAGCTGGGGACTAAATACCATTGCCAACTGGTCAAGTAGAAGTGTTTACAACCAGAACCAAAAGGCCTTTACACTTCAGATGAGGGGCATTGGTATTGAAGGTGAACTCATGGGACTGGCTGATGTATATGCGACCGATTTCGCGGAGAAGGTTGATGAGGCGGTCAGGACCACGGTGGAACCCTACAGGGATAATCCATGGCTGCTGGGTTATTTCACCTTCAATGAACCCTCCTTTCTGGGGCGTGAGCCGAGACTTTGTGATCTGATCCTTGGTGGGAAGGATCGATCCATCAAAACGGAGCTACAAGAACATCTCGCCACGGCCGACACTCCTGAAAGCAGGATACAGTTTATCCACAACACGTTTCAGATCTTTATTGAAACCGTCGACCAGGCGCTGGAAAAGCACGATCCCAACCATCTTACGCTGGGAATCCGTTTCGGCCAGGAGGCAGAAAATGAAATACTGGAGTTATGTAAAGATGTCTTTGATGTATTCAGTTTCAATTGCTACGACCTTTACCCCAGCAAGGAGATGATGGACAGATTCACGGAGGTTACAGGCAAACCCATATTCATCGGTGAGTACCACTTTGGAACAGTGGACCGGGGTATGGCACAGTCCTTATGGCAGGTAAATTCGCAGGAGGATAGAGGAGTTGCCTATCGTTACTATACAGAAAAGGCATATGCACACCCTGGACTTATCGGCACCTCCTATTTCCAGTGGTGTGATCAGGATCTGACCGGGCGGGGCAATGACGGCGAGAATTATAACTGCGGACTGGTGGATGTGACCGACCGGCCCTATCCCTACCTGGTTGAAGCTGTGTCGGAAACAGCGAAAAGAATCTATAAGGTTCACACCGGCACCCTTCCCCCCGTCGATAAAGCCCCCACAAAGGCGCGGGGCCACCATGCCATTCCCGACCTTTGGAACGAATAAGCAATTCAATTACAAAATCCAGAAATAAAGCCTCTCCTTTTTGATCACTGAGAGTTAAAACTCTTCTACCTTAAACTTTTGGCCTCCGACTGAGGCTTCGTACATTAATCCACCGATGGCCATTGTTACGACCAGGATGCCATTCTCGTATTTTGCGTCGGCAGATACTCCTGATGCGAGTGCCACAGCGGATACCTGTGCTGCAAACTCATAACTCCCGGAGGAAAATTCATTATATTTTTCTGCATTCTCGAAGAAGATAACTTCAGCATATTTTTGGCCACCAGCCTGAAATCCGATTGTGATCTGTGTCATTTTGGTATCGGCAACAGCGGTTCCGCTTTTAAAAAGTGTTCCTTTTCCACTGGCACCCCCCACACCTAAACCGCCTTTTCCGATACCGGGAAATACCGCGTAGCCATAGGCTGATGAGAAGATCTTGCTCATCCCCGGATCTTTCTCATTAAATTCTTTGATTGTACTATTGGCTTCGCCAACATCATTTTTCTGTGAATAGGATGCCACTGAAAATATGAAGAGAATCAAAAGGATAGATTGGCTTTTTAATTTCATGAAAGGTCTGTTTTTGAAGGTTTATTTGTTAGATAACATTCGATCAGGGAAAATGTTTAGGAGGAACTTAGAAACATTGGGTCAGGGCTGATCGCCACCAGGAGTAAAAGGGGCCTTCCAATTCATCTATGGACGGGAAGGCATAATAGATGTAATCGTCATGGTTCCCCACGAAGAATCCATTTTTAATGGTTCGATATGAAAGATCTCCCTTGAACTGGCGAATCACGGTCTTGGTAAGACGATGTTCGGACAGTATCAATGTGCTTAGACAATCCTTCAGGTGATCCGGATTTGGATAAGGCAGGTCATGAATGGGTGCCTCCGGATGTCTGGCCAGTTTGTTCAGTTTTAATTCGACCATGAAAATGGAGGGTGCCGAAACCGGTTTTTTTGTATCGGTCAGGAATGCGATAAACTCGGGAGGAGATAGTTTGCTGGCTACCCTTGTGCTGATTGGATTGAACTGCTGGTAAAGGTGGGTTATATCCTGCTTATCGAGAGGAAATGGGACTGACTTCAGCTCCAGGACTTTCCCGTCGTCAGTGACCAGGTAGAGGTTCTTCATGGCCTCCAATGGGGTATTCTCAAGTACCCTGTAGATGGATAAATAGACAGAACGCTTGGGTTCCCCGTTCGCATTGGGAATAAGTCGCTCATTCAAATATTCCACCGGAAGTTCAGGCAGTTTTACTGGATTTAGCTCCAGGAAGATAGCCTGTCCGCGCAATCTTTTCTGGGTGCCGGTGGCAAGATAGTTTCCGAATTCAATCGGAGGAAGGTGTGATGCTACCAGCGATTCGGGTGTCATAGAAAGGTAAATGTGCTGTTTCATAATTGTTGGTTTAGGATGGAAAAAGCAAGATGGGCAGATTGGATTCCTGTAATATTCTTTTGAAGAAATTTGGTTTGAAGAGTTTCTCAAATATCCCTCGCTTATGAACAGTAAAGGAGAGAAGATTGATTTGGTTTCGGGAAGCAAAATCTTTCATGCCAAGATAAACATCATCGTCTTCTATTAACTGGCATTTGATATAATGTTGACTGTATTCTGTTTTAAACTGCATGTTTAACTCTTCCATTCGCTCTTTTTTGGCAGGATGTTTTTGTAAATAGTCCTTTACTATTTAGAAAAGTGAATGCCAAATTTGTTTATACGAATCCCCTGTTTTTTAAGGTCAGCGGATTTCATTCCTGTAAATACAAGCAAAGGGAGAATATAATTCGTTGAGAATATGAAGATCTGAAGTAGTGTAAAAAACTTTGTCTATTTTTATACATCATCATGGTCGCTGCAAAACCAAAATATCCAATACTCTACATCGATGATGAAGAGAATAACCTGATCAGCTTTAAGTCTACATTCAGACGAGAGTATAACATTCATGTGGCAACTTCGGGCCAGCAGGGACTGGAGATCATGGAACAAAATGAAATTCACCTGGTGATCACCGACCAGAGAATGGCTGAGATGACAGGGGTTGAATTCCTGGGAAAGGTCATGTTTCTTTACCCTGACTGTATGCGGATGATTATGACAGGTTTTAGTGATATGGACGCGATCATCCAGGCCATTAACAAAGGGAATATCTACCGTTATATTGCCAAACCATGGAACAGAGAGGAATTAAAAATCACCATTGATAGTGCCTTTGAAGTATACAATCTTAAAAATCAAAACAAGCACCTGATTGAAGATCTGAAGGAGGCCAATCTTAATCTTGAACAAAAGGTTATAGAGCGTACCCGGCAGATTGAACAACAAAGCAGGAACATTACCGACAGTATTCATTATGCAAGTCGGATACAAACTGCATTAATGCTTCCATCTGAGGAATTGGACAGGCTGTTGCCCTCCCATTTCATTTTGAACAAACCCAAGGATATTGTAAGTGGTGATTATTACTGGGTTTCCCATAAGGACAACAGAATAATTGTTGCAGTGGCCGATTGCACAGGACATGGAGTGCCCGGCGCCTTTATGAGTATTATGGGTATCAACTTGCTGAACGAAATAGTGAGTAAGACGGGGACCTTAAGGGCAAATGAGGTATTAAATGAGCTCCGGGACCATTTGATTAAATCGCTTGGTCAGACCGGGCACAGGTATGAAGCAAAAGACGGTATGGAGATGGCTTTATGCGTGGTAGATATGGAAAGTAAACAGTTGCAGTTTTCGGGTGCATTTCGCCCCATGTACCTCTTAAGGAAGGAGGAACTTATTGAGACCAAAGGCGACCGAATGCCAATCGGCATCTACAATGAGGAAGAGGTATCCTTTACCAACAAAGAGATACAGATCCAGGATAATGATGTTTTCTATCTGTTCACTGATGGTTATGTGGATCAGATCGGAGGACCCAATAAAAAAACATTCAAATCAAGGAACTTTAAAAAGCTGCTCAAAGATATTTACCAGAGACCACTGAAAGAACAGAAAGCGATTCTGGAAAAGGAACATAAAACCTGGAGGTCTGATATGGAACAGATCGATGACATCATGATTATGGGAGTAAAGCTCTCATTTAGTTAGCTGGAATGTTTTGAGTTCTTGGAAGTGAAATAATGAATTCGGTCCCTTTACCGGGCTCAGAAATAACATCGATATTTCCATTGTGTTTCTCGATAATTCCATAACTGATTGAAAGTCCCAATCCAGTTCCCTGACCCACATCTTTGGTGGTGAAGAAGGGTTCAAAGATATGTTCTTTTACTTCCGGGGGCATCCCTTTTCCATTGTCTTTAATAATGATCTTGATACCAATAGCACTACTGACGGTCTGAATAATCAACTCACCTTTCCCATCCATGGCCTGTATGCTGTTGGTGAGTATATTCATAATAACCTGGTTGAGCTTACTCGGGAAACACTCCAATCCTTCAAATTCCCCATAATCCTTCCGGACATTAATCTTATCCTTGATCTTGTTTTGTAATAAAACCAGGGATGAATCAATTCCCTCATGAATATCATAAAATTGGCACATCTCATCATCGAGCCTTGAAAAACTCCGTAGTCCCTTGATGATTTTGCTGGATCGGTGAGCACCCTCTTCAATTCCTTTCAGGAGGCTAAAGATCTCCTTAATCAAAAATGAAAATTCCATTTTTTCCTTCAGGGCCTCGACTTCAGTGAAAAAACCGGCCAGCTTATTGGTACGGATAGCCTCATCGTATTTTTCAATAATTAAAAAAACTTCATCCAGATCTTTTTGCAGTGGAAAAACATTACCACTCACAAAATTGATAGGGTTATTCAGTTCATGTGCAATTCCAGCTGTAAGCACCCCCACAGATGCCATTTTTTCTGATTGGACCAATTGAGACTGAGCCAGTTTCAGGTTCTCCAGAGTGAATTCTAACTCGCGTTTCTGTTTTTTCGAGGTTTCATTTATCGATACAACCTCTTCCCGAAGTTTTTTTATCTCTTCTTTCAGTGATGCAATGTTTTCCTCTTGCATGTTCTAACACTCCTTCCTAAAATGGTCAGTTCACAAAATTACAAATTAATTTGACCATAATCTCCGCTTACTCCTTCGATTTCGCTCCAATTTGACTCATATCCTGTAAGGTGGTAACTTGCAGTAACCAATCTAACCATACCTGCCAGATAACCCTAACAAAGAAACGTGATGTTCAGAAACTATCTTCAACTAACCATCCGGGATCTGAAGTTAAATAAAGGATATTTCATGATTAATCTTCTGGGATTGATTATTGGGATTATCGCGTTTACACTTATCTTATTTTGGATAAAAGCGGAAACTTCTTACGATAAGTTTCATAAGAATGCCAACAACATATACAGGGTGGATTATTTACTTTATGAAGAAGAGGTTCTTGAACAGCATTCCGCAGCAGGGTCGACCGGTATAGGAAGAGAAATAAAGAACTATTTTCCTGAAGTTCTCAATTATGCGCGCTTTTATCGCACGGAAAGCCTGGTAAAATATGAGTTTGAGGATGGAGATGAAGCTGTTAAGGAACGAGACATCCTATATACACAATCCTCATTTTTCGATCTCTTTTCATTCCCTCTGGTAATGGGAAAAGCAGACAGCTCCATTCTGGCTTTAGATCATGCTGTGATCACAGAGGAAACCGCCCGGAAGTATTTCGGCAATGATAATCCCATGGGAAAGATTCTGAAGATTGATGGCGCACAGGATTATGTAATCACAGGGGTCGTTAAATCCATACCTGAAAATTCACATTTTAAGTTTGATATCCTGCTTTCGTATGAGAACCTGATTCAGAGTTCCAGAAGACGCTGGGAGCAAGGGTGGTTAAGCGTAAATGTGTATACTTACATTCTCCTTGCCCCGGGCACAGACGCGGATGCCCTGGAGGCAAAACTGCCACAGATTCCCGAAGACTTTTTAGGTGATTTTATGAAGAGAGCCTTTTTTCTGTTGGAATTTAAGTTGACTAAACTCACCGATATTCATTTGCACTCAACCCTAAGCAATGAACTGGAAGTCAATGGCAACAATCGAAATGTTCAATCCCTTGGGATCATTGCTTTACTTGTATTGCTCATTGCATTTATCAATTACATCAATCTTGCCACTTCCCGATCCGTTGAGAGAGCCCATGAAGTGGGTATCCGCAAAGTAACAGGAGCACAAAAAAAAGATCTGATTCTCCAGTTTTTGACCGAATCCGCAATGTTGAACCTCATAGCCATTCTGGTAAGTTTTGCCGGAGTCTTCCTCTTACTGCCCCTCTTTAAACAGGTCATGCAAAGTCCTTTGCAGATTGATTTTCTAAGCATTATTCTTCTCTTTTTTATCTTGCTTGTATCAGGAACATTTTTCACCGGATCCCTTTCGGCCATATACAGTTCACAGTTTGTTCCAAGTCTTGTTCTAAAGGGGACAATCCCAGGTGGATCGGGAGGATGGATCGCTCGTCTTAAGAATTATCTCGTAGTTTTCCAATTCGCTGTTTCTATCATTCTGATTATCGGTACCATCACCATTTATCGCCAGGTGAATTTTATGCAGAATCATGATCTGGGCTTTACTCCTGAAGGCATAGTGGTAATGGACGGACCAAGGATATTGAAAGCGGATTCATATGAATCCTATTTGAATAACATGGAAGCCTTCAAAAATGATATTAGATCTGTGTCCATGGTCAGCGAAGTTACATCATCAACGAGCGTTCCCGGTACAGAAATCACAAATACTCGAGTCTTTGGCATCCCTGTGGAAGGACGGAATACAGAAAAGGTGATAGATATGTATTATGCTGATAATCATTTCTTTGACGCCTATGGCTTAAGCTTTATTGCAGGCAAAGGTTTCGGAGAAACCATGAGAGAAGATTCCAGTAACATCATTATCAATGAATCGGCCCTGGCCTATTTTGGTTTTGAAGATGCGGAACACACCATTGGAGATATTCTGAGAGGAGGTAACTTCGTGGTGACTGTAATAGGAGTTGTAAAGGATTTCAATCAGCAATCGGTGAAAGAAGAGCCAGGTCCTATAGGTTTTTACCATCAACCGAGTAATCTATTTTATTCAGTTAGCGCCAATATGTCCGATGCAAGTAAGCTTGTTTCTGAATTGGAGAAGATATGGATATCACATTACCCCGAGAATCCCTTCCACTACTTTTTCCTCGACGATTTTTACAATGAACAATACCGGGCCGAGCAACGATTCAGTAAATTATTTCTGGTCAGTTCTCTGCTGGGCATCATCATTGCCTGTCTTGGCTTGTCAGGTTTATCGGCTTATTCAATTACCCGGCGCAGGAAGGAGATAGGAATTAGAAAGGCAAATGGAGCCGATATTTTCCGGGTCATGGTTTTATTGAATAAGGTGTTTGTGATCTGGGTGGCGATTGCCTTTATCGTTGCCTGTCCAGTTGCCTGGTTTGCCATGAATAAATGGCTCCGGAACTTTGCCTATAAAACGGAACTGAGCTGGTGGATATTTGCGCTTGCCGGGATGATAGCAATTCTAATAGCTTTACTAACTGTAAGTTGGCAAAGCTGGCGTGCGGCAACCAAAAACCCGGTGGAATCGTTGCGATATGAATAATATTCCAGTGATGCTACTGTTCTTTTATCAACTCTTGAAGCCTTGTCATATGGGATTCAGAGGACTGGTTTAAAATGATGTTGCCGGTTTTCTGGATATCTGCTTCGTTGGTGCTGTTGTAACGAAAGGGTGGAATATCATCTTGACAGACCAGGACGTTGTTGCGAACTATGTTGGGGTGATGTGCCTTATGAAATCTCAAGGGGGAACGGGCTATGTTGTATACAATATTGTTTTCAATCAGCAGCTCTTTGGTCCCCTCATCAAGGAACATGCCGTTGCTCTCGGCGCTGCCGGCATTGACCTGAACATCATGGATCAGGTTTTTGGTGATCCTACTCCCGGGCTGGAGTCCAAGGCTGTATATTCCACCACCGTCGCTCAGTTTGTTCATGATGTGATGAATGTGATTGGCATGGATGGTATTCTCCCGGCAGGGGGTTGGATCGGAGGTCCATATCCATCCCACAGAAATCCCGGAGTAGGGCAGGTCCCTGATCTCATTGTGATCAATCACTGTGTTGGCCACAAGTCCGCACCAGATTCCTACGGCACCATAAAATTGTATGCCGCAATGCTCGATGAGCGAATGGCTGATCCTGTTGCCCCGGGAGGTCTCTTCCGGGGATGAACGCCACCAGGTCGTCCCGCCTATTAGGCGGTCCTTCCCCTCCCCGATATTCACGCCGTTACCGGAAATATCATGGATATGACACCTGGAGATTACATTTTCTGAACAGTTTCGACCTATCCAGATTCCCGTTCCCCCGGTATGCCTGATGGTGCATTGATCGAAACTGCAATGGTCTGCCAAATTGAGTTCAATGGCTGCAGAGACCTTGCTCCATCCAATGTTATTTGATTTTCGATCTGTGTGCATACAGGCCTGGACACCACAGTACCCGGATTCGGGCAGTGGCCAGTCGGTGTGTTGAAAGGTGATGCCCCTGAAGCTGATATAAGCAGCATGCTGCT